>Ga0307507_10009045_pt1 | contig 13443 bp, 10 predicted proteins | sample 7_EM_MG_FD_207223 | JGI IMG/M metagenome (GOLD analysis project Ga0307507, IMG submission 207223) | Populus trichocarpa ectomycorrhiza microbial communities from riparian zone in the Pacific Northwest, United States - 7_EM | ecosystem: Host-associated > Plants > Roots > Unclassified | place...
TTCTGCCCGAGTACTATTTTGCGATTCGAACCTTCTACATTTATGCAAACTAAGCTTAAAATAAGGTAAAAGGTGATGGCATTTATGTGATGATTGCATTCATTCTTATCATCTTAAGTTTTCTTTGGCTTTCATTCGAGTACGAATATCGGCTGATTTGTCCCTATCATCATCTTAGCAGGCCAACACCATGCTGAAAACGTGGAAAGTTAGGAATTGGTAAATACAAGAGAACCTCTTTGAACTTTCTTTTGGAAAGTTCAAAAACTCTCCTCCGAGTCACTAAGTCCTTTCGTCTCTTTGATTTTCCTTAACCCTATAAAGTGCCTGTGTTAACAAATGGTGAGAGTGACATAAAAAAAAAGGAATTAGCATAATGGAGCCCCATGGCCCATTGGTGATAGGGGTGCCTGTTTCATGATTGAAAAACTTCCCTTGCATCTGGAGGTACTGTGGAGATGATGCTAAAGGTAATATAACCTAGAAATGTACCTGGAAGCTGGAGTCTCTAATTAATTTTCATTAATAACATTTGATTCTCTTCTCTGGTTTACCTAAGAAAACTAAATGTCGAACAGCTTGTAAGCTAAAAGCATGATCATAGATGGATTTGGTTTGCTTCTAATTACCATAAAGCATGCCAGGCAACACTGTAACATGTAACTAGTTGATGGATTTTTTTTTGTTTGTTCTATAGTTTGTGGGTGGGGGATTGTAATCAGCCACTAAACTCCTAAGGCTTCAACCTTAAGCTCTTTCTCTCAAATCTTCATCTATCTCATTCTTACCTGCATTTTCGAGGTCTTAATCTCTAGAGCGATTTTTGTTCTCGCAGATATCAACAACCAATTTATGAAAATTCAAAAATTGAAGACAATCAATGGAATGCTATTACATAAATGGCAATGGCTGTTCATGATGTCTAGTCAATTCTGATTGTATCAAATACTAGCAGTCCCGATTAAGCTATAACCAGGCGTACGAGGTAGTGATTGTTGGAGTCAAAGGTTTCCTTGTTTGCAATGTGTTCGTAATCTATGGAATTCAAATTCTATGTTTTGATTAGTCCTAAATTGAATGATTGCGGGATTGTGATGCCCCAGATCAGCATATAATTTGCAGGAGATTTTAATTCTTAGTTGCTGGCAATTTGACTTGAAATATCAAGGTCTGCTGTTGGTTTTTTCATTTTGAACATTTTTCTCTGGGGGGTTGTCAAAAATCTGATGGCTGAAATGAAAGCTCTCTCTCGAAGGCATTTGTTAAGAAAAATAAACACTGTCTCCATCCCTGCTTATATCGAAAAGATTATCTTATGCCTATTTTCTGGTCAAGTTTTCCTGTGAATTACAGAGAAATTTGTCTAGGGTTTCACAACCTCTACCAACAAGATAACCACAGACCAAAAATAACAGGTAGGTGTAAACACTGAAATCATATTGAAATAATAGAAAGCAGCAGTAGCAGACATTTTCTCCCATCAACGAATTTCAAGTACATGTTTATTGTTGTACTACGAAAGAGATGGCAAGCAGATATTGATTGCTTACATGAAACTTGCGCAGATACAAGAACTCAAGGTGTCACCAGTGCCCCGGCAAGCATCGGCTTCAAAAGCCTTCAAAGGTCTTGCATGGAACGGAAGGGGAGATGCATGCAAAAATTACACGCCATTTTTACTAGATCTTGGAGAAAAAAATAACCAGAAATGTGACATACCTTATGTTTTGTAGTGCCTGAGTTTGTTTTGGTGCATAAACTTGTATGGCGATACGTGGAGAAAAGGTCCTATGGCGGGAAAATACAGGGATGATTCCCAAATCCAAACTGTTTTCTTCTTCCAGGAGGTTGTACCGTTATCTGTACTGTTTGCGGGAAGTACTGTTTTATTGAGAACAGAGCATTACGGTGCTCATGATTTCAAATTTTTTTTTTTTAAGGGTTTCAACGGACGCATAAATTAGGCTATAAGATATTGTGGGGTCATCATCGGAATAGATAAAATAGATAATTATCATCTCGGGTCGAAAAATAAGGACGACATAAAATGTACGCAACCTCCAAGGATTTTATCAAGTCGTTTTGGTGCATTTTATGAGATTATGACTTTATTGATTGTGATGATTAAAAAGAAAAGCTTGATCACATGGATTAGGGCGTACTTGTTGATCCTGTCGAATTCGTTGGCTTTAACTTTTATGATTTGGAATCTCCATATTTTATAGTTTACTCAAGCTATGGATAGACAAATTTAGAAATATATGACGTGACAAGTTGCTACACAGACCAGGCCAGACACTTAGAAAACAAGTTAAGAGCGTGACAGGGCACATAAAGCAAGGAGACTGCTTGGAAAAAATTGGAAAGTGGATGTCGATGAACAGCCTTGCAAATTGCTAAATATACTATGCGCCAAGCTAAAAGAAAAGGAAAAAATTGAGTGTCATAACTCACCAAGATTGTACAGCAATTTTGATTTTATTACAAGTTAAATGTCAAGTGATGATGGCCTTGCAGAGGGAAACTCGCACCACTTCCAGTTGGTCAATTCCTAGTCAGTCACATCAAGCTTTAATAGTGGTCACTGACTTCTAGAGAGGGCTCCAGCAGCGAAAAGGAGATTCCTACGCGAAAACTGTTCCGAGAATATGGTACAAAGGTTATGTACTGAAAGACCAATATCAAAAGGCACAAATAAGGAAGAAAATCAAGTCGAAGAATTTGAGCATTTGGACTAGTTACCCTCAAAGTGCTAACAGGAGTAGACTTCGTTGGCAAAGTTTTTAAAAATCTCAATCTGTGTGTATTTCCACTTTTGCTGATTACAAGAAACACATACTGTAAACGTCAAGAGAAGAGAAACATGTTATGAGCTACTTCCACAGGAAACCTTACCTTTCTTCTGTCTTTGCCGGCTTTGTACTTGTAGTTACATCCCATAATTTTACAGTACAATCAGCCGAACCAGAAGCAAGAAGGGAACTTTCACAACTGACACAAGAGAATAGCAGATTGTGTCAGTAATCTAGCAATCAATAAATAGAACTTTATCAAGTCTAAGAAATGCTTTGGAAATCTCGTGAAGTGTCTAGGATTTGCACCTGAAGGCAAGTGACCATACACATGAATGGTGTCCCATCATAGGCGATATGCAGCGGCCACTTGAGAGGTCCCACATCATGATAGAGCCATCTTCATCACCAGATGCCATGTATCGACCATCAGGTGACATGGCCAATGACAAAATCATACTCCTATGACCAATAAAAATGCGGACACACTCCCCACTCTGTACATCCCACAGTCGAACTGTTTTGTCACTGGAGCCAGTGGCAATGTAATTGCAGTTGGCATGCCATTGCACGCACTGAAATATATGCAATCCAATCAAATATAATTGACATTGCAAAATTAGAAAACAAAAGGAGTAATGCACTTAACTAAATTTGCTGACTTAATATTATACATAAAGCAAGCTCAACATGATAGCTTTGTCCTTGGAGGAAACACCAATTTGTGGAGGGAGGTTAACTTGAAGAAAGAATTTCACCCATTTCTTCCATTTTAATAACAAGAACCATTTTGTTTTATCCAGATTCCAGACAACCAGACAAATAAATAGAATGCAAAAGCTGCTTACATCAACATCAGACAAGTGACCTGCCATTATCCTCAAAGGCTGTATCCTATCCATAGACCAAATCCTTGCTGTGCGATCATGCGAAGCACTGGCAAAATAATGTCCCACGGGACTGAACTGCACCCCAATAGATTAGTAAGAATGTATGAGAAGCATGACCATGAAGTATTATGGAAATCTCCGCAATACTCTTCCTCAATTTCATCATGGTCATTAAAAGACAAGGGAAAGCGTAAAACAACAGAATCAAATCAAGATGATGTGCAGAAGGTCCAGTTTATACCTGGACATCCCAGACAGGGTAATTATGGCCTTTGTAGCAAACAAGATTTGCATTGAGTTCTGTGCTCCATAATCGAACTGTAGTAGAGCAGTGTAGTATCATTCCGAAAAGAAAATATACAGTAAAAAAACCATTAACAAAAGAGCATTTATGCATGCAGAAGAAGATAAAAATGAAATGATAATCCAGGAGAATATACCTGTTGTATCTGCTGAAGAAGACAAAATAAAATCCCCAAGGGGGCTAAAAGTGGCTGAATGAACCGGGCCCGAATGACCCTGAAACAAAGTATAAGATCTTTTGCCACTGTTTGGCCCCAATACATGTTCACTCGGAGCAGCATCATTTTCACCCTGCAAAATAGCTGGCAGAAGAAACGTTTATTGTCATAGGTCCTCTTTGCCCAGAATGTCTTGACATGAAAACTAGCATCTACAATGTACAACCATGTCAGAAGGATAAAGAATCCAGGACTATGACTGGATAACATCTACACTGTTTTCTCATCAAATGTCTCTGTACTTGTTATTTGGGTTGATTACAATTGAAAACTTTTCTGAACACATAATCAGTGTACAAAAAATGAACAGAATACTTCATCAAATTGTGACGCAGGAACTAATATTTTAGTATTCTATCATTTCAGTGTTTATTTTAATAATTATTAGACATGTTCCTATATATGTATAGCTATAATTATAAGTTTTCTTTATAAGTTCAATCTAGAGCTGGGATTAAAGCTTTTATTGTAACCCTACTATAAATAAGCTGTAAAAAAGTATTAATTCAACTAGAGTTTTACCTAAACCCTACATTTTATATAGAGTTCCAATTTCTATCCTACTTGCTTTTATCCTTAGTTCTGCAGATTTACTGCTGTTTTCTTCCTAAACTACACCAAAATGTCAGCATTTTATTCTGTCAAGAACACAGTTTAAATTAGTAGTATCCTGAAAGATGATTTGCATTGTACCCAAAAACAGCTGGTGGAATTGGAAAAATAAGAAATTATCACAGAAACTAATCCCTATTTGGAGAGACTTACAATTGCCAGCTTGCTGTCCAAGCTTTGCCATGTCCCAAACCTGTAAAGGCACAAATCAGAATTAGCAACAGTAGTGGCATCATGGTGGGTGCGGTGCTAAGTATGAGAGAAGAACCTTCAGTGAGGAGTCTGAGAATCCACCAGCAACCAAGGATCCATCATGGGATATTGAAGAACAGTTTAAACTGAGAGAGATCCCAAATAAAATAATGAGCAATTGATCATGTAAGAAAATGGAGAAGCTTAATACAAATATATAAGTAATGAAATTACCCATTATGTGTGTTGATAAAGGTATAAAAGCTAACAGATGGCAGTGTCGTACTACTCAACTGTACACGGTTTCTCAAGTCCTCAAGAATAGACTGTTCCACTTCAGCTGGCCTGAAGGAATCGTTAATTTATTAATTATTAGAAATTTAGAATGCAGCACTAACTTATGCTAGCAGGAGAATCAATTGCTTATTCCAGCAGGACCTAAGTCATGCAAGAACCTTATGGAAGAAACATGGCATAAAATATCATGTATGCAAAGATGCATTCACAGGTACAGGTTATGTACAGTGTGAACCCAGTTTGGATAGAAAGGTCAATGATAAAGCATGATAATATAATAGAGCAATCAAAAGAGGAAGAAGACAAAATAAATGAAAAAAGACCTTGAACAGTCAACAAGTATTAATCTTAGTTAATACAGATGATCGGTAAAGTTATTTTGAATCAATGGACCAATCCCCATAGAACCTAGCTTCTGATCATAGTCACAGCCACAATGAGGACATGTGAAGTAACAACTTAAAGTAGTTAGGTGTTAATAAACATTTGTGCAGCAACCCATGATTTAACGCCTAACTAAAGTGAGTTTTTTACCTTGCATGTCCTCATAACATGTGTAAAGGACACATTCACTTTATTCTAACACACCTGAAGACACGTGATATGTCATGGCAGTTGTAACATATAGATGTAAAATATCATCTGTGTTCAAGTGTATTGAACATGCTTTGATGAATAAGCATTCCTATGTGTATAACATGCAAGGATTCCCATAGGCTATATAAGGTAGCCATAAGGTTGTGCCAGAATCAAGCTTCCTATGTTCATCTACATTATCTATGCTTTAGCCTTAGCCTTTTATGCAACACCCTCCTCTTTGTTAGCCTTCACATATTACCACATTCTGACTCAACCTGAGGGTCGACCTGGCCCAAGACCCCAGGGTCACGGGTTGGGCGGGTAGGTCAACCCAAGCTACATTTTTTTTTTTTAAAAAAAAAAACAACTGAAAATGACATTGCTTTGATTAAAAAAAAATAAAAAGACTAGCACGAAGTAAAATCCGCCCTAGACTAGCCTCTAGGTCGGTGGGTCACCAGGTTGAACCGCCAGGCCATGTTTTATAACTATGGTTCCATATCCCATTTAGATAATATGTGTATATATATACACACACACACACACACACACGTGTGTGTATATATATCACAAAAAGGTCATTGATGTAATGAATAAAATGACATAAGATTCTAGAAAATACATTACTGGCAAAGGAAGCTCGGGTTTGACTCGTGGTGCTGCAGGTACTGTATTTGCTTCAAGACGAACAGCTTTAGCTGTTGCACTAGCTGCCTTATCCTTTTTTGACTTTTTTATTGAAGCACCTTGCTTTCCACCATCCATTGATCTTTTCTGAACAGGACATGGATGACATCAATGTAAAGAAACAACTCAGTCTTTGATAGAAAAGAAAAACCTATATGACAATGAAATGTAGAAACAGCATATATTACAAAATTAAATTAAAAATAAGCATGAATTATTAACATATGTATATGAAATCCACATAAAGCAAGTATGGAGGAGAAGCGGGCTTTTGATGAGCATTCTACCTTGTTCTCATCCATGTCCCCCTCTTTGGTTTCTCCTTCTGTCTTTTCAGAATCTGAGAGAAAACCCCCCGTCTTCTCCAAGCGTTCTTCTAAAGAATCTTCAAGCAACTATAGAAAATACTAAAAAGTTCAACATTAACACCTAAAAACACAAATGCAATAAAAATAACCGACAACCTCCTCATTCACAACCAAGATGCAGAACACACTTACCCCCCAATGTATTTCTTTTTTATTTATCTGATTAGCTGCATCCTGGCTGCTTCCAATTAATGTAACAGCATCAGGATCATCAGAAATTGAGATGGGCTGTCCAGGAGAAACTGCCAGCAGCAGAAGAGAACATGTCTTATCTACCAATTTCTTCATGAATTAAACATGGATATGCAACTATTTTCAGAGAAAAATGATATACCTTGGAAGTTAATATGCTCATTGACAATCCCAAGTATTATAGTGGATTTTGACTTCCGAAGATACTGCATCATGAGCTCATCGGAGTACTGATAATAGGTTTAAAACCAGCTTTTCAGAAATTTGCACAAATTGATGAATAGTGTTCTTATGTGTTACAAATTAACAGGAGAACCTTTAAACCACCTGACATATCTTAATGTTGACTTTGCTCTGCCTAAGAGTATGAGCAAATTCCATCTCCTGGCAAAAATTACAATCATTAGATCTTCTACAGAAGCAATTTAACCACATTGAGGATGGAAAAAGTAACACAAAATCTTAGAATGGCATCAACCTCCAGATGAGAGGGAGAAAGAACTCCTTCCAACTTTTGAAGGTCTCGTGAGTGCATCATTTCATGATCTTCACGGAAGCTATTGAAAAAATTTCTTGCTGGGAACAAAATATGATAATAGAAAAAAACAAAAAACAAGACAATTGTCATGCTGACAAGCCACTTTGAAATTTTCAAGTTTAGGATAAGGATAAAATAAGAGCCAGAAATTTCAATATTTACCATCTTGGATATGCCCTTTAGCAACAATATCCATATAACAATGGACAAACACTGGATAAAGCACTCGAAGCAACTCATGCTGCAGAATTCAAAGGAATCCACATTATCAAAGTAAAAATCATATGCCAAAACAAATACGCAAATATCGAACCATGCATCAAAGAAGAAATCATTGACTAGTTTACCTTGTACAAATCAAGCGAACTATAAGCCCAAGTTCTTAGTTTACTATATTCCTCTTGGTAACGTGCTGGACTATCCTCTGGTCTGAATAACAACAATAAAGTTAATTTTCAAATCAATAATGAATAAATAACCAAACTATTAAAAAACTTGAAAAAAAGAAAAGCACATCCCTCATTCCTTCATCCTTCAAATTTAACATTTCTAATGTTTTCAGGTCCCATTTTTGTTTCCACATTCTTATTCAAAATCTTCACTTTCAACCAATCAATTTTAGGATCATATTTAGAGTATCTCACACACATAATTGTTTCAAGTCCCTTTTTCTTTTTACAAAGGGCTGTTACAGTGTCATTGAAGTTTCATTAATTGAACATAAAACAACATTTGATTACAAATTTCTACCCTCGACTTGTCTTAAAGGTTATTCCTTTTTGATAATGTTAAACAGGTTATTCCTTTTTGATAAATGTTAAACAGGTACAGGCTCTGTGAAACTGTTTACTTCCTCACTTAAGCTAAAACTCTAAATAGGTTTTCTAAAAACTCAATCTTGATAAAATCCATGAATCCAAACACAAATATTTCCAAACTAAACAACATAAAAGCAGACAAATTCTTCACTACTAATGCTTACTTAAAATCTTCACACTCTCTATTACAAAAATACAAAAAAATTGCCCATTAAAGCCATTTCTTTTCTTTCTTCTCCTACATTAAAATCAGTACAGAATCAGCTAAAACTCCTTGCCTACTCAAAAAACCCATTATTTTTTTTTACCATTCAAACATTCTGCACTCCAAAAAATCTATAAAAGCATCAAATTGAGTAAAAATTAAAGAGAGAAAAAAAAAGTGGGGTTTGAGAGCTACTGAGAGAGGGAGTGAAGGAGGGTTGAGAGATCAGGATCCGAGTGGATATTGATAGCATTTTTGCTGTTGTTTTGTTTTTGCTGTTGTTGTTGGATTTCTTCTTGGAAAGCAAGCTCTGCTTGCTTGAACCCTTTCTTCTTCAAATACGTCTCCACAAACTTCACCACAGCTTCTTCATCCATAATTGCCCCTCTTCTTCTTCTTCAAGTAAGAATAAAACACTGCAAAATCCTTCTTTGTGTTCTTCGAAATGAACCACCTCTCTCTCTCGTTTTGCTCCTTGGTCGAAGCTTTGCTGATTTTTCTCTGTCGGGGCTTGCTGATTTGGGATGGCGATTAGGGCTTTGAAGTATCAATGATGGAGCCCAGCAAGATTTGTCTTTTGGGCCTCGTTTTGTTTTGTAATTGAGTTTGGGGCTCAATGCTTCAATCTAGCAGCTGGGATTGTAGGATGGACTTGATCTTAGGAAGTATATTTATTTGATTTCGCCTCACATATTGCAAATCTAATCATGAATCTTGAGAAGATCGAAAATTTATTGAATGAAACCGCAGGTTAGACTTTTAAACCTAGTAACATAGTTTTTGGATCCGGTTCAGGAATTGACTCAGAAAAAAAAATTACATTACTATATTACCAAATCAATTTATGAGTTATTAAATCAATATAAGTTAATTATTTTAATAAAAAAAAAAAAACTAGTTAGGAAAACTAGTTTAGTTGGGATAAATCAATCAAATCACTAAAAACTTGATGAATCAATCGAGTTTAACGAAGTCAATGATTTTCTTGATTCAATTTAACTGCAAATATGACTAGTTTAATAATTATGGTTAGAAAATATATTTGATTTAAACACAAATCTTAGCTTGCTTTGAGAAACAAGACTAGCAAACAACACTCTTCATGGTGAAATTCCGCATGAAGTTGGGCGTCAGTTTAGGTATGCGAGGTCTGATGCTGACCAACAATTACATACAAGGCAAAATTCCAGCCAACCTGTCAGGCTGCTCCGACCTTGTAGAGCTCCCTGTTGGTGGCAACATGCCTGGAGGTAAAAGTTCCTATGGAATATGGTTTCTTGTTAGAACTCACAATACTCTCTTTTCGTCAGAACAATCTCCGAGGAAAGATACCGCACTTCATTGGTAATCTTACCGCTCCTGAAAGATAATCTTTGCGAGCAAATGTTTTTGAGGGAACAATTGATCTGGATACGTTCGAATAATTGAAGAGATCAACTAGTCTTGTGCTTGGTAAAAATGAATTTCATCTCTCCATCTATATACAATCTACCATTGATTGCTACTTTATGTTTCGCTGCCAGTAGATTTCACTGGAGCCTCCTGTCAAATTTAGGCCAATCCTTTCCCCATCTTCAATGGCTTGCATTATGGCAGAACCCATTTTCCAGGCCAATTCCAACCTCATTATCCAATGCTTCTGAGATTGAAGTTGTTTTACATATAACAGTTTAACAAGAAAAATACCTGATACTCTTGGAAAACAACAGCATCTCTGTCGATTGCATTTCGGAAGTAATAACCTTGGAGATGATGAAATGGAGCTCCTTGCTTCTCTGACAGAACGCAGCATGTTGAAAGTTATAAAAAAATTTAAATATTCATATAACTATTCATTATTTTATTATCATATATTATTTAATAAATAATAAAATAATTTATATATATATATATTAAATAATAAAATTATAAATATTATAAACATATATGTGTTTTATATTAATATTGAGATATGTATATATTATATTATATTAAAATAAAATTTAAATGTTTTATAAATATATATTCCGGGTTAAGTTCAAGCGGGTTTAACAATATCTATATACTATCTATTATCCAAAAAATATATGTTTATTTTGGTGAGATCATAATGATATTCATCAAGGTCGGATTAAATTGACATCCCTAATAAAATATTTAGTCAGCATTTGATTATTATTTTAAAATATAAAAAATAAAATAATTGAAACATTAAAATTATTATCTTTGTCTAGAATGTAATTATAAGATTAACAGAATTTTCTAAATTACTACCGACATGTGAATTATTGTTCTTTGGGATTATGTTAGACAAATTCTTCATGAATAGTTTACTTTTGAGTTTTAATCAGATATGATTGATAAAAATATTATTCAATAATGCTTTTGGGTTGTTAATAACTATTATTTCTTGCACACTAATTAAACTATATCTCTTACTTTCTCAAGTCAAAAATCAACAAGGGGAGGAATCTTTAAAGATACATAATTCTTTCTCTTTTTTTATCTAACTCACAAGTTATTATATTTATTTCGTATTCATCTTAATTTAATCTCAGGCCTTGTTATCAATAACTCTAATACCTAAAATGTGTTTGAAAATACTGTCTCGATTTTTAAAATAAAAAATAATAAAAATGATTTGAAAATATAAAACATTATTAATTTAAAGTAAAGATAAAAATAAAAATATTTAATATTTTTTTAAAATAATTTTAAAATACAAAAACAAACAAACTCTAAAAAAATAATATTTTAAATTAAATAATTAACCTAATAAGTCAGTAATAAGTCACGAACTATCACGATAACCTAATAATTCAAGCTTTAAACCTAATTAGATACAAAATTGAGTTTAACAACTATACCAAGATCACCCTAACACAATTGTCCCGTGATGGAATTATAATAAAATAGGTAAAGAATTCAATATTTAATCCCCATAAGTGTTTGACTGACAATACCATGACCATGAATATATATTATATCCCCACCATCATACTTCCATATAGCTACACCTGTTCCTAACCCCTGCAAGTATTTATTTTTGTATTTTAAAAACATTTTTAAAAAATTAAATATTAATATATTAATATTAATATCAAAATAAAAAATAATTTTTTAATATATTTCTAAATAAAAAACTATTTTTAAAAATAATCATTATCCCTCACCTAAATACCGCTGGCAGGTTGAATGGTTTCAGAATTGACAAGAGAATTTGGAAGTAGCATGATGCAAGGGCCACTATTATTGAGGTTGATGTCACCATGTGAGGGCCACGATATTCTCCCCATCTTCAAGGAATATTCTCATCTATGATGGTTACATTCGGGCAAATTCATTTATTACTATCTAAATATAAAAAACCATGTTCAAAAAACTTATTTTCTTGAAAAAATAAAATATAAATATAACTGGATATTTAAATCAAATTACTTAACCCTTTTTTATATGAAAAATTGCATAACCCTTAAGTCGTTTCAAAAATCTATTTTTATATGAAAAATAAATAAGTTGCTGTACCCCCACTCTGCCAGAACCCTATCCATAATTTAAAATAAATAATTAAATATTTATAAATCCCCAGACACAATTTTAAATATTAAATTATTATTTTTTTACATATCTTATCACATAACTTGGAACGATATTAATGTAATTGGATATTTAAAATCAAATTACTTGACACTGTTTTTTGGATTAAAAATTGCATAACCCTTGAGTTGTTTCGAAAATCTATTTTTTGTTAATGGTTATAAATAAGTTGATTTTAGATTACAATTTCTCATTGTTTAACTATTGATTTTAGATCAAAAGGGTTGTATCTATGATAAAAATTGCCGTTGAGATTTGTTTAATTAGGCCTAACATTTGGAAATAAAATAATATAAAGAAATAACTCTTAAGTTAATAATACTATATTTTCTTATAATAAATTATTTTAATATTTAGTTCAATTTACTTTCTTTTATCTCATTTATGGAAAAATATTAATGTTGTTGTTTTTTTAATAATAAAAATATTAACCGCTGCAAGAGAAATTAAATACAAAATCTACCTTAATTTTCTTTTAACAAGGAAAGCATCCATATGGCAGAAAATAAATACAAAACAAACTGTGAAACTACGATGCTATAAAATAAAATTCTTATAATATAGATATAAACTAGTTACATGTCCACACTATGCTACGATTGAATCAAAAAACAATTTGAACATAAAAAGAAGTTGAGGTCACAAAAAAAATTATTTAACATTATTATTAAATTCAGTCTTACTCATAACCTTGAAACTTCTCGTTTGACTCTTTTTCTAGTTCAAATTAATTTAAAATTAAACCATGCGAGATTTTTTTTGACATCACTTAGTCGACTTTACAGGTCTATAAAAATCTGGATGACTGGTAAAAAGTATCACTTAAATTTTGACTGGATCAACAAGATCAATATAATTCTAATTATTTGATTTGATATAAAACTTGATTTAGATTAGAATTTACTTCAATAGATTACTGAGTTAATTATTAAAAAAAATCAAAGTTTAATAACACAATTCGAGAATATGCTAATTAATCAAAGATATTCCTCACAATTGCACAAGCATTTTTCTATGTATCTTCAGGTGTATCGGTTGCTAGCTAAATTAAACACAACCGATATTGTCAATAGCAATGGAGGTGATGAAAATAAGATAATTTAATTTATTGTAGAAGCTAAAATATCTGCAACTAATTAAATGCATATCATAATATGATGGGCCATGGAGATGATA
>Ga0307507_10009047_pt1 | contig 13441 bp, 5 predicted proteins | sample 7_EM_MG_FD_207223 | JGI IMG/M metagenome (GOLD analysis project Ga0307507, IMG submission 207223) | Populus trichocarpa ectomycorrhiza microbial communities from riparian zone in the Pacific Northwest, United States - 7_EM | ecosystem: Host-associated > Plants > Roots > Unclassified | place...
TATATATATGCTGACTCTGAATGTATTGTTTCTTATGGTTTCTAACTTTCTTTGTCTAGAAGCTTATCCACCCAGCAATGCGCCTACGAAGAGGGAGAATTATCATGAACTGAGCGCTTTCTTTCCGTTTCCCTAGGTCTTTATGGAAAACATACTTTTATCTTGCAAGGCCAGCCTGAAATCAATTGAATTAACACAAACTATTGGCGTGTGTGGGTGTGGATATATTTGTTACACCCAAGGATAGAAAATTCTTTTTCTCATGTGGCCGCCAATTGTTGGCATGGATGATAAGTGGATTTAGATTCCTTTTGATATGACCTTTTATTTTAAATCATAATTTGAAGGTTGTTTTTATAAGTACTTTATGAGAAAAATGAATTTAAATTAAAAATATATTTAGTAAAAATGGCTTAAATAATTTTATTTTTAAGAAAAAATATGCTATGAGTTAGAATTCATAAGTTAGAAGTAAACAATATTATTTTAATGTATTTTTAAATGAAAAGTATTTTAAAAATAATTAATATTACAATATTAAACAGATTTTAAAGAGAAAATGCTTGCAAGTTAATATACTTCCAGGAAAAAAAATAGTAAAGGGAGGTATTGAATTTACAAATCTAAAAAAAAAAATCCCTTTGAAAACATACCTTCTTAATATTATTTAAATAGCATGATTAATCTTATGGCTCCCCAGTTCATAAATACTCAATTCAATAAATGCAAAACAAGTCTAAACTTTCAATTTTATTTTTTAAAAAAAATTAACTAGCCTATTCCATCCTTGTGGTTCCACTTTATGAGGTTGTTTGGAAGCATATCTAATTATGTTTTTCAAAAATTTTAATTTTTTCTTAAATTAATTTTTTATATATATATTTTTTATCATTTTGATATACTAATATCAAAAATAATTTTTAAAAAATAAAAAATAATATTATTTTAATGTTTTTTAAAATAAAAAACACTTAAAAAAAATATTTATCGCTATCCTAAATATCTCATTAAGTTATGAAATATTTTTTTTTAATAAAGTCAAATAATCATTTTGTGTTGTATATATATCATAGTTATTAAATCCGGTTTGAGGGTTGATCCAGCCATGAGAGGGTTGACCTAGTCATGGGGTCAGGTCTCGGATCAACCTAGAAAAAATTAAAAAAAAATATTTGAGATTTTAATATTCCACGTAAAGAAGTTATAAGAAATATTTCATATAAATTAAGGCTATATATATAGCAATACTACATGGGAAAATTGAAAAATATTCCACATATAGGCTATAAACATAATTAATTCACATGAAAAAATTAAAAAATATTTTAAAGGGATGTAAGTTATAAAAATAATACGAGGTCACAAGTTAATTTTATATGTTTTGGGATTGATTAAAAAAATATATAAAAAATAAAAATCAAGTTTTAAATTGGTTATACTGGGTCACCTGAGTTTTAACCATTTAAAACTTGTTTAAAATCCCTAAAGCACCTGGTCCGGATCAACCCGCCAGGCTGGTTTATATATATATATATATATATAAAATCAAAGATAGGATCAGGGTGGGATGTCCTCCGCAGTGAGCCATGAGGGTCATAACTGACAGTAACAGATGATGTCTCCATTATGATACGTGGGAAGCGAGAGCAAACCCAAAAAAGACAATGGGCTCTGCCATCACTGTTGACATAAGCCTGCACAAAAAGAAAAAGTCAAGAAAGTTTCCTTCCTTCTCCAGTTTGATTTACTTCCCTCACCTCCTTTCTTCTGTAGTGTAAACTCTCCCCTTTCCTCGTTTGTTACCTACTTCCTGGATATTTCGATTTTCTTCCCTTCTCCAGCAAGCAGGCAATGGCAAATCCTTTGTATTTTCCCACTCTTCTCTTACTCCTTGCTGCTATCTCTCAGGTAAATTGCTTTCCAGTTGCAATCTCTATCTATTTATTCTAAAAAAATCCGATCGTTACCTCTCAGTTTTTTGTGTTCTAGTGGAGAGATATCAATGCCTGTTCGAATTCCCCCCCCCCCCCCCCAAATCTGGCGGTTGATTTTGTAATCAAAATTTAATTGCATTTGTTCGGGTTTAATTCTATTCAATTAAAAATACGAGAGTACTCTAATTCGTTGTAATAAATAATTTAATATAATCACTAAATAAATCGCATGTAGCTAGAATAAAATTTAAGCTTGTAAAAAATAATAATAATAAACAAGCATATAAACACATGCAAAATTAAACTAATCAAGTCCTGTTTCTTAAACATGCCTGTAAAGAAAGCATTATATTAGTCAGATTATGTAGTCCATTTGTTGAAACATCTAGATGCAGATCACGTTGCTATAATTGCATACTTTGGCAGTTTTATTGTTCGTACGCAAATGGATTGATTGTAATCAGTGTCTTATAATTTCAAGAACACTACTACTAAACAAAATCCACGAACTAGGAAAACATTCTAAAATATCTCTCTACAAATAACTTGAACCTAGCTCTAGAATGACTAGATGAAAAAAAAGTAGAAACGTTGGGAAAAGCAGAGGAGAGAAGGCTGAAGAGCTACTGTTTTGTGTGTGCAGAACATCTTTCACTCAGCTCTTTTTTAAATTGATTTTTTTGAACTGAAACTAATGGATAATTAATTCTGTTAATTACCATAATTAATTCTCTTAATTACCCGTCATAAAAAAATAAAAACCTATAGTTTTGCCTTAAAATTAGATGTTTTTACTTTGAAAATAAAATTGTTTAGGTAGATGATGTTTATTCTTTAGATTGGCAAAAAAAAAAAAATTCTTTATGGGTCTAAAATGCTCACATGTGACTTAACTTTTAAGCTCAAAGTCCATTTGGTCTAGGGTTTTTTTCTCTTAAAAGCTCTAGTGCTTTACGGGTTAAATTTAAACTCTTCAACTTCATGCTAATAAAATATAAGAAAATCTTGCAATATTTCAATGCTAGATTGATAGTTCTTGGGTTTGCAAAACATGCTAATAAGAGTTTTTTTATATCAATTTCTTATTCACCCATAATTTGTTTTAATAAATGGTAGATGTTTGATTCCACTTTTAATTTGACTCAAATATAGCTATTAAATATGTTTTGAAATAAATTTATAACAGATTTAACTGCTTTTTAACACGTTAAAATCAGATGGATAATGACTTTGTTTCTGTATGCAAGTTCCTATATATTCTGTGGGTGGAAAGGTGATATTTTTGGAATATAGAGAAACTGTGAAGAAAATCTGTTAATAGCACAGATGGCTAAAGAAGCCAGGATTAGGCAATTAAAAAAAATACACGAAATTTTGATGTTTAGTTAATTGCACAGTAATCGGGGGTCTCTTTTCCTCGGCCAAACCTCGGATTGATTAGTTTCAGCTCTGTCATCTTTTACTGGGCAGTTTTAATCAGTCGTTTTTGCTGGAAGTGTTTTATTGCAACCCGCCATTTAAGTTAATAACAAAGTTATTGTTTTCTACTTTGAGTTTTTTTATTTTTTTATGGAGCTTTATTAGTACTTATGCAAAAACATCTTTAAAGTAGGAATTAATTCATAAATATGACCTTGTGAATACAAATCAGTAGGAGGTCGTTATGTCGGTCTGCTGGTCAGTCTTATCTTTAATTAATTTCCGTTCTTGGATTTTTTTTCCTATCTGTTTTGATTCTTGAATGGTTACTATTCTAAATTTGAAGTTATTGAATGTTTTGTGGTCAACAGGCTACTGCGGAGGAACCAGTCTCCGAGCTCAAACTCAACTCTAGGATCCTTCAGGTATTTTATTTAGCAGATCCCCTCTTTTTTTGTATGAATTTGTTGCATTGCAAATTATTTATTTTTCTTCTTTCACTATGATTGTACAGGATTCAATAGTTCAAAAGGTCAATGAAAATCCCAAAGCTGGATGGGAAGCTACAATGAACCCTCAATTTTCCAATTATTCTGTGAGTGCTCGACTGGGCAGACCTTGTTCATTGGAGATTTAGAGACTGGGATTGTTTTAAGTACCTTTTTATGTTGTTTCATTAACTCATGTAGAGGCTGGCTCTAGTCTTTTATTCCATACAGCTAACATTTCCAGTTTCTTTGCTGCATAGGTTGGAGAATTTAAGTACCTTCTTGGAGTCAAACAAACACCCAGAAAGGAACTAAGAGGCGTTCCTCTTTTAAGGCATCCAAAATCCATGAAATTGCCAATAGAATTTGATGCGAGAACTGCTTGGCCACATTGTAGCACCATCGGAAGAATTCTAGGTCACTTTCTACCTGCTTGCATTGCATGGTTCTCTGTTTTTTTTTTTTTTTAATTAATTTTCAAGGTCCTGATGCTTTTCTGCTTTGTTTGGCAAATCGTGGGTCGAATTTGAAATCATAGATCAGGTAAAAAAATTTGTTTTTATTTCTTTCTCAAGGATTTGTCTAAATAAACCTTGCCAGTTCTCGACACATTTCAATTTTGATAATCCAGGGTCACTGTGGATCCTGTTGGGCATTTGGTGCTGTTGAATCACTATCTGATCGTTTTTGCATCCATTATGGCATGGTAACTGAATCTTGTAATTCAAGTTGATTGTTTATATTTGAACAAAAGAAGTTGGCTATTTATGTTGTTCCAGTATAATCATATACGTCCTTTTATTGCAGAACCTCTCTCTATCTGTCAATGATCTCTTAGCTTGCTGTGGCTGGATGTGCGGCGCTGGTTGCGATGGTGGTAGTCCAATTGATGCATGGAGATACTTTGTCCAATCTGGTGTTGTCACTGAGGAGGTACAAGTTTCTGGCCTTTCCTATTACTTTGACCCTTGAGATCTCTCTTAGTTTAGATTGGTTACTGAGAAAATGAGAGGCATTACATTTTGATCTTGCCCAATCTGTTCTACGATCATGATGTTCCTTAACAAAATTTTCATGTGGCAGTGTGATCCATACTTTGATGATATTGGCTGTTCTCACCCTGGTTGCGAACCAGGATTTCCTACTCCAAAGTGTGAGAGAAAGTGTGCTGATAAGAACAAACTCTGGGCGGAGTCAAAGCACTTCAGTGTTAATGCATATAGAATCGATTCTGACCCCCACAGTATTATGGCAGAAGTTTCTAGCAACGGACCAGTAGAGGTTGCCTTCACTGTTTATGAGGTAAAAACTTGGTTCATTCTCATTTGCTCACACTTGATGCACTGAGGTCTCTTGCAGTGTGTAACTACAGCTCGCTTATTAAGCTGAAGAAATTCTGAGCATTGCTTTTACAAGTAGGAATAACTTTGGTGGGAGTTTGCAAGCATTTTATCTATAAAATATGAATCTCTTTTTTAGTTGTACTTACACTTTTCATTCATAAGGGGCGAAAGTTGCCCATTATTAATCTATTGTAAAGTATTAATATAGATATTGCATGAAGATAAATGTGCCTGTGTAGTATAACTTGTTACTTAAAATAATTGAAATGGTCTGTTTACGATTCGACAGGATTTTGCTCATTATAAATCAGGAGTTTACAAGCACATAACAGGTGATGCCATGGGAGGCCATGCTGTTAAGCTTATCGGGTGGGGGACTTCTGAAGATGGGGAGGATTATTGGGTATGTGTTAATACTTGTCATTTTTTTTTAGATTTCATTGTAAGTAACTTCAATATGCCTAGCATATAAAAGCAGCGGCAAATTAGTAGGATATTTACCACCCGCCCATGATCGATTAAGTGTTAAAGCAATTGTCCAGAAAAATTAAAGACGTCAAGAATAAAAAGTCTTTTAATCTATGCCAAACTTTAGGGTTATTGTGCGGATGGAAGACACAAGACTTTTCATTAACTTCTCTTTTAGCTAGATTATGAATCCTTTATGTATAATCTAATTTTTTCACCTCCATCCGTCATAGATGTGATTGATCCACTACTATATTCCAATAGGTTCTAAGTCTTAATTATTACCTAGTTTAAAATCTACCTGACATATCGGCCACCTTAAGGATATTTTTCTTACATTCATGACCATTGTTTTCTCATGTTATTAACACAAGTATTACTCTTTTGTTTCAGCTTCTTGCTAATCAGTGGAATAGAGGCTGGGGTGATGTAGGTTCTTTTGATCAGAATTTGCTCCGTGTTGAATTACTGTCGTAAAAGGTATTCTCAATTGCTGACATGCAATTTCATTTTGAATGACAGGATGGTTACTTTAAGATTAAAAGAGGAACAAATGAGTGCGGCATTGAAGAGGCTGTTGTTGCTGGTTTGCCTTCCACCAGGAACCTCGTTAGAGAAGTTGCCAGCATCGATGGCCATGAGCACGCTACGGCTTGATGGTGGATTATCGTATTCAAATGTGATGTAATTTATGTATAAACCGTGTTTTAGCGATAAATTATGCATGAAGAGAGTTATTGAATATGATCTCAGCTACATTAGGATGCTTTTGTTAAAAAGGATAAGATTGAATTTTAAAAAACAAATTATAATATTAAGTTAATGTTTAAAAATTATAAGACCATTAATTCTCTATCCCCTTCGTTACCCTCCAAATGTGGAGAATCGAAGGATTGGTGGAATTGGGGATTGGAGAATGGCATCAGGAAACGAAAAGGAAGAAGGAATCACTATTCCCACAGCTTTTATCATTCTTTTTATTATTATTATTAATTATTCGATCTTAAGAATTCCTTAATGAAAAATATACATGCGCCTGCATACGCAACATGTAAGATTAAAAATTTATAAATAAAAAAATCTTCAAGGGTAACTCAACCGGTAAGATATTGGATTTGCTCCTGATTACAAGTTTGAGTTTCTTTAAAACTACTGGAGATTTACATGGTCGTTAACTTTAAGGCTCGTGGGATTAGTCGAGGTACGCAAAAGCTAACCCGAACACTCATGTTAATAAAAAAAGTTATAAATAAAATGTATTTTTTGAAATATTTTTAGTATATTATAGTTTTTATTGATTATTTTATATCTTAAGAGTATAATAATAGAATTTAAATAAATATTATATAGTTGTTTTAAATATTTATAAATATAATTCAATAACCCATTACCAAATGTTGTTTTTATTTCATAACATAACACAATAGCAATATCCCAGTAATATCAAATAAACCTTTAATTTATCGTGTGTTCAAGAAGATAATATATCATTGATTTTTAAATAATAAATTTTGAAGGAAAATTATTTTGCTTTGCCGCGATAATTTAGAAGAAACACTCTTCAATTACATAAAAAAAAATGGATGGTGTGATTCTCATTATATAAATTATTGATCCCACTCCATGTTTATTATAGTTTTTATCAACATATAATATTACCCGTCTTTAATATAACTAAGTATCTTATTTTGACATGACTAAATTTTATTGAAATATTACTTTAAATTATTCAAAATCAAATAATAAATAAGAAATATATAAAAAACAAAGTTTTAACAATTTCAATTGTTTTAGTATATACTAAACTATATTTTGAAACCTATATAATAGTTTAAATTATTTAGTTAAGATAACTTTTTAATAAAATAATTTTATATATTTTTAAATAAAAAATAATTATCATCACCGACCAAAACACCAGGAGAGTAGCCTTTTCCAACAACATACCCAGATAGCATGTCGAAGCTTGATTTTTAAACTAACTAGTTATTACTTATTACCATCATTTTGCCGTAGGGGCACAAATCAGCTACCAGGATACTCACTCCTGAACATATCTTCTCCGGCGTTTATAAACAAAGACCTCAACCGCTTTTCTTTTCTAGTCAGTGCGTTGTTGTCGGCGACTTTAATTTCTCTTGCCACACCGTGTCTACACCAAAAACCATGTGCATATTTTAATAGTCCTCCATTGATGTGATTTATCCAGCATGGACCACGGTGGTTTGTCGCTTTATCTACTTTCTGGCAGACTGGGTTGGATTAGACCGGATTGAATTTGTGGTTTTCAATGTGGGGATATGGAAAAACCTGACCCATCAGTTCCTTCTCCTCAAAACAACACCTCCACACACAGAGGATCTTTTTGAAAATCGAAAAATAACATATTTCAGTAAGAAAAACGTTGTGCTAAAATAACACATGTTATAAAAATATTTAAAAAATAACATGATTTTTATCATAATTACGAATCTAAATATTAATTTTGTAACATTTATTATTAAAAATATTGGTTTTGTAACATCCACTTTCAGGAATAAAGGTTGTTTATTCAAAAATTAAATGTGAATATCTTATATAAATTAATTAACATGTTAAAAAATCAACATAAAAATTTATAAAAATCCAATTGTTAAGATATGATATTCAAGAAGATTTAATGGTCATTGAATAAAAGGGAGAGATAAATCTGAAGTGACATAAGAGAGAAATGAAGGGGTTAAAAAGATCTCGATGAGATAATTCTAACTGTATCATGAAAAACAATCAAACAATATTGTAATTGGTTGGTGGTTTTAATTTGGGTTAATTACCTTAATCCAAAACAAAATTATTAATCAATTATAATTTTATTTGATTGTCTTTTATGTTACAGTTATAATCATCTCATGGAGATTTTTTTTAATGATATCAAGTGTGTAAAAAATATAGTCTCGGCGTACCTCGACCACCTATTTTTTCTTTCTCGATTTCTCTCTCAGCTTATTTTCCTTTTATTCATTGACTATCGACTATCAAGTTTTATATCTTAACAATTAAAGTCTTTATAGAATTTTATGTTGATTTTTTAACATGAATTGCCGCCAGCCGTGCCTTCGCTGCAAGATCGGTGGGTTCTTCTTTTCTTGTTTAAAGAAGAAAACGATGCGAAGTGCTTTGTTGTTCCAAGACTGGATTATAATTCTTTTTTTTTTTTCTAAATGTTGGTGAGGGGCTAATCAAATTCATATTGAATTATACAATGGAATTTCCCTGGGTTTACACGCAAAACAATTGGATTAGACTGGCATGTGATTAATTAGTGGTTGTTGGGGTTCCTTATGTGCATTTGACCCTTTTAATTAATGACCTTGCTCATCCTTGACCCGTTTTTCACGCCAATTAAATATAGTTAATTAAAAATTCTTTTTTTAAAAAAATTAAAAGACTTGAATAAAATTAAAAGTCTGATAATAAAATTAAAAAAAAAATCTTTCTTAATCTATAATTTTGTTTGTTTTGTTCTTTTTACACGTGCACTTTTGCACATGTGAATTCCAAATATTTTTTTTTATCTTCAACACTCCTGTCAGAATGTGTTAAGATGTTAAAATACCCTCGCACATATGGTAGTCTTAAAGGAGACAAACTTTTGTCAACTTGCTGGAGGTATAATCTCATAGATCAGACAGTTAGCCGTCCAAAATGGCGATGCAACTGTCCTTTTCTTGTTTATCAGAAGACTTGATGGAAATGTTCACAGGAAATTAACACACGTGCTCGATAGTCCAAAAAAACAACATGACACTAGTTATCGAGGGAAAAAAAAAAGTAAATTAACTCAGAGTAAGTGTTAATTACGTTGCCTTGACTGGCTATTTTCCATGCATGTTCTTGGGGAGTCCATGAAGTAGAAATAGCATTATCTTTGTACTTTATGTTTTAACTCTTTTTTTTTTTTTTTGAAGTAGAAATAGATTTTATAGCCACTAGTTTTCCATGATAATGTAATTACTCTCCTTGTGCAGCTTTTTTTTTTAATTTGAGGAAATTCCATCTCCGAAAAACATATTTTATAGATCTAGATGAACGAGTAAAACCCTGATTATTTTAGATTCTTACAATAGATGCATGTCTTGACTTAAACTCGAGATCTACTGTATAAATCTAAGTTCTTTGTCATCACACTATGCCCCTGGAAACCTTGTGCAGCTTCTTGCTAATCAGTACTGGAGTAAAGGCTGGGGCGATGCAAGTTCCTGTCAAAATTCTCTCCATGTTAGACAAATAAACACAGTGTTTCTTCTCAGATGTTGATTCTTGAAGATTAGAAGAGGCTGTGGTTGCTGGTTTGCCCTCAACCAGGAATCTTGTTAGAGAGGTTGCGAGCACAGATGCTCTTGAGGATGCCTCGTCTTAATGTTATATTTCAAAGTGCTGTATTTTATGTATCAATCACATTGGTTCTTGTGATAAAAAAAAAAGGGCTTGTGTGCTGTATACAAGGGACGAGACGAGGTATATGCATCCTTGTACGTAAACAGTTGTCTTTCTCAGCTGAAATTTGCTGTTTGTGTGAGAAGCAAACAGGGTGTAGATATTGTCGTGCTTAATATTTACTGATAATAACAGATTCACCTTGGTGCATTTCACGCTGCAGCTTCTTACCTGCTTCCTGGTCAGCTGTTTGGCGTTTCCAGGTTGATTGGGTAAATCTGCTTCGGCATGTTAATAATTAATAATAACTCAAGGAGGTTCGTGCTCTAGTGAAGAGGATAGGACGGCCCTGTGCATGCTCGAGAAGATTTCAGAATTTTAGATGTTAAAGAAGTCCAGCTTGTCATTTTCTTCACGAGTGTTACAGGAGATATATATATATATATATATATATATATATATAGAGTATAAGTGTAAAGAGAAATCAAAATTTGAGTTTGAATTTAAATATAATACAATCTGTAACTCTCTAGAATCAAATTTGCTCTTCTTCCATGGTATACTAATTGGTATCTGACAGTTGTGTCTTGGACCTAGTCTTCAACACGCCCTGCAATCTTAAGCAAAGGTGGCATATTTTTTAAGATTGGTCTTTCAAAAGATTAAACCTTCTTGCACTCAACGGTTTGCTAAACAGATCTACAAGATGGTCTTTACTGAAAATAAATTTAACTTTAAGACAATTACATAATCAATGAATTGTATATTTTTGTTATTCTTGACCTGATCTCGGACAATGTGAAAAGCAATTTTTTTTTTTTGTGCATGCATGAAATACTGGGTTAGAAGACAAACAGGTGTCACACCATAGCTCTGGAGAGTGCCCTATAAACCATCAAGTGGAAGCCCTTTTTTTTTCCCTTTCCTTAGACCGAGACGAATAATTCATCGAGAATCCAATGTGCAATTCATTTTGATGAGATGGATTCAGAGTGATCGGAAAAGCGGGAAAGAAATCCCTCTCTCTATTACTACGAATAAGATTTTGATCTTCTAAATTAAACTTAAACAAAGTAAGCATAAAGTTAGATTGGTTTACCAAGATTAATGAAGTACCCTGGGGTTGGCCATGATTGAAGAGTAAAATTAAATTGTAAAATGTTAGTTAACATAATATGTGTGTGAGGCTGGATTATTTGGGAGAAGGGCTAATAGTATGGATGAGACACCAATAACAGGATCTTCGACATAAGAAGCTAGATTGGCGGGAGAGGCATGCAGATGTTCTTCACCTTCACCAATCATAGGATAATTTTAAAATTCTAAAAGTCGCAATTTCTTTAAATTCATGTTGTTCAATTATTTTATTGCGAGATGGATAAAAGATAAAAATGAATAATTTTATTAGATTTGTTATCCAAAGAGGAGCTAGCGACATTAGTGTTTAGATGCATGTAATAATTTTATTAGACTAAATGTTCGAATAAAAGCTAGTGGCATCCGTGTTCATATGACTTTGATAATTTTATTAGACTAGCTGTTCAAAAAGAAAATAGTAACATCTGTGTTCAGATGACCATGATAATTTTATTAGGCTAGTTGTCCGAAGAGAAGTTAGTGACATCTGTGTTTGGATGACTAAGATAATTTTATTAGACTAACTGTCTAAAAAGGGGCTAATGACATCTATGTTCGGATGATCAAGATAATCTTATTAGACTAATTGACCTAAATGAGTTTGTGGTAACAGTACGTTTGATTGACGGGATATTAAACTTGTTTAGAGTAAAAGTGTACGAATGATTTATATATTTATTGTAAATGATGAAGTTAATACCATTTCTTAATGTTAATGTAATGAATGAAATGGTAATATCCATATACATATGCATATATGTGTTTTGTTCATATGGCTATTGTATTATAATCTAATATTATGAAATGATGTAATTGCCATGTTTTTCACATTCTTAAGCCAACTAGTAGATTTCTATAATGCTATTTTTTATTATAAAAACAAGCTTCGTAATTTAAAGATGTTAAACGGTTATGTATTTTAATTTGAGAATTTCATTTTGGTTATGTAATCATGTTTTGAAAATTATGCACGTTAATATTTTGTCATCCATTGTAATTTTGTGCATCATTATCAAAATTTATATTAATTGAGATAAAATTCTAAAGATGACTGCGTTTTAAATATCAATGTTCTTTATTCATTTAATGAAATATGCTAAATAAAACTTTGATTAATTATATGTCAATTTTATTATTATATTTCATGAAAAACTAGTTGTGGATTATCCTTTAGTTGTGTTGATGAGAAAAACACCCGGGATGATTGGACTTTAATTGTAATATTAGATTGCGATATATATAAAAGAAGTTGTTGATAGCTTTGTACGTTTTCAATATAGAAGAAACTCTATTAAAATCCCAGTAAAATAAAAAATAAAATTACCCCTGCATTTTGTCTTTATATTCTTTATATAAATAACAATATTGTAGAAAAATATATTTTTAAAAGTTAGGGTTATTACAATAAGCTTACAGATTCTTTGTCATCATGATCCCTCCAATCCGCATCTATAAAACCATGAAGCGAAAGTATTGCTCTTTTGCTAATATATAATCCATTCGAAACAAAAAATGTAAGATAACATGAAATTTGCTTAACTGACCTCCAATGGCAAACAGACGGCTTATGCATAAATATGCTCTCACCTTGTCTACAACAAATGTGAGATCAAGTCTAGTGAAGGGGAGATATTGTAACCCTCCAATAATATTTGCCAGGCTTAGCTTTGTCCATAGAACTTCGTTTAAGAAGATCAACAATACATAGATGCGCGCTCTATCAACAATAAACCATCTAACCATCTAGGTGGTGGTCTAGTGGTAAAAATTTGGGACTAAAATGTTTGCTTCCTCTGTGGTCTCAGGTTCGAGCCCTGTAGTTGCTCATATGATGGTCACAGGAGACTTACATGGTCGTTAACTTCAGGACCCGTGGAATTAGTCGAGGTGCGCGCAAGCTGACCCAGACACCCCCGTTAAACAAAAAAAAAAAAACAATAAACCATCAGCATAAAAAATGACTTCAACACCCCAAAAAAACTTAGAGGCCCAGGATCTTTCACTGCAAAACTTGAATTGAGCTTGTGTATTAAGTGATTAATAACGGCTGAGCTTGGTCCTGTAATAATGACGTCGTTAACATAGATAAAATATATAAAATGATAGAGGAAATGTGATAATATAGAGAGATGTATCAAGTTTTCTATCATGAAAACCAAGAGCCTTGAGTTTTTATGTAAGCCTAGAAAACCAGGCATGAGGTGCCTGCTGTAAGCCGTGAATAGATTTTTTGAGA
>Ga0307507_10009048_pt1 | contig 13441 bp, 5 predicted proteins | sample 7_EM_MG_FD_207223 | JGI IMG/M metagenome (GOLD analysis project Ga0307507, IMG submission 207223) | Populus trichocarpa ectomycorrhiza microbial communities from riparian zone in the Pacific Northwest, United States - 7_EM | ecosystem: Host-associated > Plants > Roots > Unclassified | place...
AAAAATTTTTAGTGTATACTAGATTATTGACCCATGTTACATTGTGTATTGGATCAATTTTTTTTTTTAACATATAAAAGAAACATCTAGACGTTGCTAATGTTTTTCTAGTAATTTTTTATTTTAAATATGGATTTTTATCAAGGGTTTTCGAGTATTCATACACAAAGGCTCCTCAATGAGTTCTTATCAAGGGTTCACAACACTCTTCTCAAGATTAAGAGGTCATAAATAGATTCAAGACATCCCAAAATCCTAATAAAATCTTATAAATACTCCTTCAAAATCAAGAATAGAGGCTGAAAAAAAAAGAAGAAAAAAGAAAAAAGAAAAAAAGAAACACAACTTTTTCTTTGTTTGTATCAACAAATAAACAATGAAGCTTACCTCAAATAAAACGTATTAGAAGTGTTAATACCTTCTCTTTACGCACTCAGTTCTCTTTTCTAGATTTTGAAACCAATTAAGGTTTTTAGTGACTAAACTACTAGGTAACGACTCTCATTTTTTTTTTCCTTTTTTCTGCTGATAAAGGATAAGAATTCTTTGTGTTTTCCACCTATATAATTCCCAACCATCCTGATCTAGAAAGATGATCGTCACGACTCCGCCCACCAGCAACATCATGTGTTATCCAATTACATCAACCTGTGACCAGACAGGAGGCTAATTATGATTTATAAAAATTCCCTTCAGTATTTGTGTAGTAGTTCCAGTCCAAATATGGTGATGAAGACTTTTGTCTGGAATAACAAGAGAGCACGAAAATCAAATATATGCCGAAGAGATTATCCAAAGAAGTTCTGCCTTATTTAAAAGAATGAGTTAGGAATTTGTTTTCAGTTTCCTGTACCAAGATGTTATAATAGACTTTGAAATTCTCTGTTACAAGGCCAATTTATCATGGAAGGCCAGGTAATCAAGCTGGTTTTTTCATTTTGGTATTGCTACAATAATTATACTAACAGAACTGCATAACAAATCTTCTGGGAGGGAAAGGGAAAGCTTATACTGAACGATTTCACTAGCTTTATAATAGTATATAAATTCCTGACTTCATCCTTTCATCCTCCACTTCATCTACTGCCGTCCCTCTTATCTCTACCAGGCAAGTAGAGGTCTGTTCTGCAGAGAGTTTTGTGATGTAAATTTACTCTTATTTTGAAATCCTACATCTCTTCAATGTGAACTACAGTCAAGTATTTGGCATCAGTTCCATGAGATTGCGTAGATCAGTGGCCGAAACAGAAACAGATATCTGCAAATTCTGCAGAATGCTATTTTGTAGATAAAAGCTCTTGTTTTATCATAACTAGTAAGTATGCATTGAATACATGTGGTCCTTGTCATTATAGAAAATCCTTTCAAATTAATCGCAATTAGTCTAATTGTAACTACAAGGGTGACATGATCTGACTATTAATCAAGATAATTAAACATCGGATTTATCTGTAGCTCATTGAATGCACTTGCATTCAAGCTTATTCCCTGAAAAATAACTGCCTCTATATTAGAATAAGCATCCAATAATGTCGTTAAAATATGCCCAAGCATCCGATGCAGTATCCCTCAAAAGGCCTCCATTTCAAGTTATTCTATTCCTTCAAACAGCCACACCTATCTATCCATTCATCTGATGTGATTACTTCTTCGGATTCCATGTTATAATTAAGCAACCTGGCTATAAATAGGACTATCTGAAGGACGTATTACTCAGGCCAGCAAGTGTTTGTGCAACCTCTTAATTCGACAGGGTACCGAAGAAGAATGGCATCACTCAAAGCAATGAAACCTGTTGGCACTAAGCCAATCGAGCCTGTCAAGAAAGAGCCTGCAGCTAAACCCAGCAGCAGTGCACCCAAAACTCCGGCATCAAAACCAGCCCCTAAAAAGGTTGAGCAGAAGCCCCGGGAGCCTAAAAAGAAGGTACGCAAAACTTTCCTTATATCATGTAGGTGTTTGATAATAAGGTTGAAGATATGGTTGAGTTAAAAAAAAAAACACCAAATTAATGCATTTTGCATCTTCACTGCACTGATCGTTATACCAAACGGGTTCATAATTATCCACTTGTAACCTTAATGCATTATAAGGTTGTCATAAACATATTATACAAAATGGTCTCAACATATTCATCATGAAATTGCTAATCGCGTGTGTTGTCTAATTGAAGTTTTTTATCGGTTATTACAGGCATCCGGATCCAGCTGTAAACCAACAGCTAAATGAGGATAAGAAAAACAAGTAGGAAGGCATGTGAAGAACCCCATGAAATAGTTATATGTATATTCATGGTGATATCTCCATTATTTCTCTCTCCCATCCATGTGCCTCTTTCAGGCTTTTCGCCTAATAAATAAAATACATATTAATTAGAGGACTTGTTTGCCGTTGCTGGATTTTTCTTTCCATTAATTTGCTCATATTATTGTGAAAGATTTTGAGAAATCAAGAAATAAATCCGTTGAAGGGCATAATATTTGTTCGAATATCACGTCTTAGACAGCAATATGCCTGCAGACAATTAGTAATACTAGAACTCGACTATTCCATCAATGACATTTGTGATTAAACTAAATCGTGTGCATGGAATTGAAAGAGCTAGTGAGGTACCTGTTGAACAGCATTTTGTTAGTGTAAACATGCGATTGCATGAGAAGAAAACACACATAGGTACTCCACAAAGACAAGCTGTTTTGTTGGAAAGAAAAAACTTGGTGCTCCACTTCAGATTTATCAGCAAGTATCCTAAAAGGCTTGCAGCTATAATTGAAAGTATAAGGAAGTACCTTGCAAGTAATTAAACCCTCTGGGAATCCAACAAATCCAGGTTATTCTTTCATATGATGCTAGAATCAAGAAACTTTTAATATACAGAAAATTTATTAATTAATTTAAAAGTTCATGTTCAAATTTGTACTAAGTTGCATCCACATACAATGTTGAAATTATCTTTCAAGTTAAATTGGATTTATTAATGCCCTAGCTAGATTCAAGACACTTTTTTCCTTTTAAAATTTATGTTCAATTCTCTTGTAAGTTGTATCTATATACAAATAAATGTATTAATGACCGTAAATAAACGTCACTGGAGGGTATACAATCCTACATGAAACTCAAATAAACTATCATCGTGTTCTTGTCCTCCATTTTCAGTACACAGAGAGATAAGGCAACTGATTAAAAAATAAATAAACTAATAAAAAGTTAACATATTATAATTTGAGATTATTTATTTACAAGTATCAATAATCCAGGATAGTTCATAATTTTAATTTTACTATACTTGAGGACGGTGCGTAATTAAACAATTGTACATATAAATTGATTGTACGTATTTATTTTAATATTTATTTAGACAATATTATTTACAATATAAATATATTGTTTAAACAACCAATATTTAAAAGTTCCCTTTCCAGAGCTTATTTTATATTTTATAAATTTCTATAAGTTATTTTTATTTATTCTTGAAAGTTAATAATTAAAATGGCTAACGATCGTTGTAATAAAACAATATCAATACCAGACACGTCAGCATATCGATATTGTCGAGTCTCATACATGATAATCAGCCATTTCAATATTTTGACTAATATTGAAATATCATATTAACAAATTCGATGACGACGAGTACATTGATTTTGCCACTATTCTAATAACGCTATCAAAGAAGACATGGCGAGGAATTTCTGAATTGATATTGATGGGATGGCAGCATCCATGACATGCAATCGTGCCGAATTAGAACTTGTTCATGCTTTTCAGTTTTTTCTTCATAAAGAGTACCTTCGAATATATAGAAGATTAAATTTAGCACCCATCACAAATATTAAAGAAATACTTGCTCCCTCTATGATTTCAGGTTCGAGCCCTGTGATTGCTCATATGATGGCCACTGGAGACTTACATGGTCGTTAACTTCAGGGCCCGTGGGATTAGTCGAGGTGCGCGCAAGCTGGCCCGGACACCCACGTTAAACTAAAATATATACATATACATATATATATATATATACATATACATATATATATATATATGCAACTGGACACCCAGAATATCATAGTAGAGTCTAAAGATTTATTTGTTTGTGTTTTAAAAATATATTTTTTTAAATTAATATTTTTTTGATATTTCTGGATTTTTTATATGCTATGTTAAAAATAATTTTTTTAAAATAAAAAATATATTATTTTAATATATTTTTAAATAAAAAAAACTTTAAAAAATAAACAGAGGATCAAATGCTCTGCGTATATATCCTTCGAGTGCTATCCAAATCAATTATTCCAATTCTTTCCGATTTCCACCATCCCCTTGTCATCTTTTATTGTTAACTTTGCCTTTGTGATTCTCATTCCTCTTCAACATGCATGCGTACTCCGCCGTATATATAAGAGAAAATGGCAGGTCGTAGAGGCCAGCTTACCGAGACATAAACATTCTATCTCCCCATCAGTCAGTGAAGCATTACAGATTAATGGCATCATTGAAGGCTGAGAAATCTATTGGCACTGATCAGCTCTCCGGGCAGGCCAAGAAAGAGCCTGCCAAGCTTAATGACAGCACCTCCAAAACAACGGCATCAAAGCCGGCCTCCAAGAAGGCTGCACAAAAGCCTCAAGAAGCCAAGAAGAAGCTGGTAATAGACTAAGAGTACAGGAATCCTCTCTCTTTGTATTCGTTGTAGTTAATTACTTAATGACACAAGTTGAGTTCTGTGCAGGGAAAACGAAACAAATCAGGAAAGCACTAAGCTAATTGTCAAATGCATCAGCTGTGGGGTGAATAAGTTAATATATAGTTAGTCCCATGCTATCTAATTTCAGTACGTTTTAGCTTTTAATTCAATATTGTGTAACAAAAACCCTATCTTACTGATCAAGGGCCATTGATGCATCTGAATGTAAGGCACTTGCGTTAGAGAAATAAAACTTTGTATTTGAAACTAGGCCTACTCATCCATGGACGACCTTGCGTTGCATATCCACTTATGATTGTTTCTACGCAGCATGACCTCGTTAATCGTTTCCATCCTTTTATTCCTCTTCAATTCCTCTGAGGTCACGCCTCTCCTCTTGATTTAAAAAAATCATTGAAATAAAATCATTGATTAAAACCTTCAGAAGGGATGGCAATATAATTGAGGATGAACGAGTACCCAACAGTTGTAATAACAAAGGACCATGTTCATAGGCATTCCTAAAGATTTTTGGTGCAGGGTTATGGACAGACGAAGAGTGAAACAAAACCAAGGAACACTCTTTCTGCAGTCTCTGGCTCTAAACTTGATGCCATTGATTTCACCATCTTCGAGGTCTTCTTTGGGGATATATAGCTGCTGCATAAAAAATGTAAGAGAAAAACATGGCTAAAAAAAAGAGGTACAAGATAATGTGTAGAAAGAACGATGGGCGTTGAAAGACAGTGGACTGGACGAGAATGACAATTTAGGGATACAGAGCTCCAGAAGCTCTTTAATACCGTACCATCCAATTTTCACACAAATACTTACAAGAAGAAGAAGAAGAAGAAGAAGAACCAGAATTCCAAGATTTGCTGTAAATTCCCCCCGTCAATAGGTTTTCATGTTTCAGTGTCTTATTGAAATTATAATTATAAATCATATAAATAAAAATTAATAAAAAACTAAAGGAAGAGAAGATTTTGCTGTAAATCTCCTCATAAAATACTATTAGCTAGAATAATGTTGATTTTTTCTTTTTTTTATATAATTTATGTTTTTTTTTAAATTTTAATTTTATCTCTCAATATTAAATTTATTGAGAATTGACTTTCATAAATTTTCTTATAATTTATTTTTTTATGAGGTTATCTTAAATTTATGACTCGGCTCGCAGGTTTGACGGGTTAATAAATCGGTTGGCTCGATTTTCTTCTTTTTTTCTAATTGATTTTTTTTAAAATTTCATCCTTCAATATTGAGATAATTATTAATTAGGCTTCGTGATTTGTTTCGTTTTGCTTTTTATGAGGATATCCACATCTCATGACTCATGTTACGAGTTGACTCAAGTCAATTTTTTATATTTTTTTTCAATAGATTTTTTAATTTCAATTTCATCCTTCAACATTAAATTTATTGGGAATTGAGTTTCATAATTTTTTTCAACTTACTTTTTATGAGGTTATCTTAATGTCATTACTCAAATCGTGATCTTGACGAGTCAACTCGAGTTTTTTTCCCTTATTATCTAAATGACTCTGTTTTTTTTCTCAATTTCATTATTTCATATTGGTTTAATTATGAATTAGACTTTATAATTTGTTTCGATTTGCATTCTATAAGATTATCCCGTCTCAAAAAGAAGATATTGCTGGAATTAATTACAAAGATGACCCAAAATTCATGACATGAGAGCTTATGAATGAGCCTAGAAGCACATCAGATACTTGTAGGACTATTCAGGTTTATGACCTCCCCTCTTCTTGTTGTCTTTTCTTTCTTTATTTGCTATCCTTGGATCCAACAATCTGGAAGGACTTTTCCCATATATTTTTATAGCCGTTACTTGGACAATCCCAGCGTAACTCCCACGCCTCTCCAGAGTAGAGCGGGGTTTCGACGCTGATCCAAAATTAGGCTAGATGGGCCTATATTTTACAACTAATAAGAGCGCGTATACTGCACGAGAGGCCCGTACTTGTATACCCCCCCTCAATCAGTTTCTGAAAGGCCCAATTGGAAATAAGGCCCAGCTCGTAATAAAAGGTTGTTGATATTCCAGCCTCTCTTCCACTCCAGGAGCATTTTGGTGTGTATACAGTATACACTATACAGTATATGTTTTTTTTTATATATATATATACACGCACCATGCAGTCCGCTCGTTTCTCTCAACCGGAAAAACCCTCAACATAGCCTTTATGTTTGTACCAGTTAAATAAACTAGTAGAAAAATATTTGATGAATTTTTACCCTTTATTAAGAAAAATCAATCCATGCCATCCATTTAGACTATACTAGTTTATTTGTCTATGTTTTCGTTGCGTTGCGCGTCAAAGATAAGTTTTTTAAAACATAAAAAAAACATGGTTAGATCGTTTAAAACTTTTTTATATTATCATTAAACTCGATACAATAATTTAAACTTGAAAAATCTCTATCAAATTCTTTCAGTGATATTTAATCAACATGTTAACCCCACAATCCAGGTTATAAACTCCACTAAGATAAAGTAATCTTATTACATCATAGATAATACTAAGATTAATTTATCATCAACCCCATGTCAATTAAATAGTGTATTCTTGTGTGGTGTGATTGGGTAGGGTGAGGTCTTAGGTTTGAGCTTTACTTCTTTATCAAAATTTTAAAAATTAATTTCGATTTACCCATATGAGATTTGAGATGAGTCGGATTTCTCTATTAAAATTTTCGATTTTATTCCTTGTCTTTTTAAAGTTTCTGTCACAAATTTTAACCCTACCAAATGATTAAGGTCCTTGCATGAGGAAAAAAAGAGCTTTTAATTGAAGTATTTTACAAAGACTGCAGCATCATGATCCATATGAGTGATCCGGGATCCGGGATCCGGGATCCGAGAACAGTTAAGCAACAAATTGGACCCCATGTAAGAAGAGACTACAGTCTACAGCAACAATTAACATGCCTCGTCAATTTTTTTTTGTTTTACTATTATAGTCTTGTTCTGGCCCGACAGCGTATACAAAATACGGGTCATTGACAAATGACACCTGTAAATACTCTTACAAGCTTGTTGAATTGCAGCCAATCCAGTTCAATGACATTGCCTTGCTCAAACTGTTCGTTTGGGACTCCAAATTTATTCTCCCATGTCTTTTCACTGACCACATAAAACAACAAGGTTACGCTGAAGATTAGATTTTTTGTGTGCAAAAGAGCAGGGTCCGAATGTCGCCCATCAAGGCATACGTCGCAACGGCTGATTTCTATATGAATTCAGGGCGGGGGGGGCTTTAGGGAACTCGGATTCTGGTTAGTGCCGCATAACAACGACTCCATCAGAATCTAAACTTACATGGACAGTTGATCAAAACCAGTCAACGCCGACTTCATTCAAAAACAAGTTTACTTTCCTCGGGGCAGAATATAAAGATCAACAATAAACCTTGAAAAATGGCAGCAGGCTCGAGTCTTGCAGCCATGGCACCACCGGTATGAAGTTGCAGCAAGTTCTCTTACAATAAATCATTGGCGAGAAAAATCAAATCAGAGGTGGCAAATGAATAATCGAAACTATTTTCCTACCCTATATTTCCCTTCTGCTTTGACATCTAATCTCAAATCTATACAGACCCTTGATTGGGAGAAATTTTTTATTTATCACGTTCCATCTCTGGAAAAGAACTCCAGCATATGAAACCACGGTTGTGCTTCATCTGCGGAAAAACAAAAGCCAGAAATTGATATTCCCTCTCACTTTTGGTTAGAAAAAAACTAGACAAGGCACAGTTGAATTTTATGTGCCTTTGGATTTGGAACCCATGGGAATGAATTATACCAATACATTACACTTTCCCAAGAGAAGGCAAGAGAGAGAGCTTACCAGACTATTTCTAAGTATCACTGGTTTACTGTTTGATCAATCTTCATGTTCATCTTCGCCCTCAGAATCTGCATGATGGTGGGAGAAGCAATTCAAGACAAACCACCAAAATAAAGAGGCCAAGTAGAAAAGTAAAATAAAAAATTTCCTTAAAATACGTCATCCTAAAATGATTTGCAAAGTCCTACACATCATTGATTAGTGACATGGGCTCTGAATTTTCTTGACCAAATTCTCATGCTGGATAATATATTCCTCGCCAAAAAATTACATTAAATGTGTTTCCTCATTCCCATTTTTATGGTGCAACTATAGACATACACACATTATAATACAAAACCATGCAATCAACATGTTTTTCTTCCATACCAGATCGAACATCATCACTAAGATGACCCCTTGCTTGGATTTGCTTAGCAAGCATCTGATATATCAAGACCCACCAATATACATGAAGAAAAAGTAAGCAGTAAAGGAGAGTATTGAACACATAATAATAGATTGGACCATCCACCGGGTGTTTTTCCTTGTCCAAGATCAGGAGAACTTCATAGCTGTATCAAAGGAAGAAAATACATGAATTCTTCTGTTAAGTATTAAAAAGTTTACATATACCAATAAATTAACAAACAACAAACAAAGACCGTTGATAAAGAAGAAGATGGTGGAAAATAATTCTTCAAAACACTAGCCATACATGTAGATATACTCTTAACATGAATTTATATGTTGGTCTTTATTCTCTGGAGATGCACGCAAAATCATTGTTCTTTCATGATAAGCAAAGTTGTCCATAAAGTAGACTAATCTATGGAATGACTCGTGGTTTACAGGCCTGAATTATGAAGCCAATGACCAGTAATATGAAATACTTCCAGAAGCAGCACATTCATTGCACAATTGTTCAGCATTATGACCCCACAAAAAGATAAGCGTGAAAGTAGGACTAAGAAAATTCAGCAGTTGATATAACTAAGGAATCAATCTATACCAACCTTGTACTCCAAAGCACCCAGAATGGATAGTAAATGAGCCGCAGCAAGATCCAAGACAAAACAAAAAGAATAAATGCAAAGCTAGCAACCCCTTCTGCGCCGCTGTATTTGGACATCTTTCCCACCTCCAAAAATACATCACTAGCATCATGAATAGCTAAAACAACTGAACCAACACGGCCAAACCTGCAAGAAACAGAAAAATTGGAACAGAAATGAGAAAACTTTATGAACCTTTGACGGTGTCATTGCGACCACTGGGTTCCATGCAGCTTCTGCACAAGTATCATACTTGTATATGGGCAACACAGTTATGACTTTCACAATTGTTTCTAGAAAAATGACTCGCAGAACTTCCTCGGTGAATTGTAATTAACAAAATCTTATCGAACTACAATTAAACCTGGACCACAATACCTTAATATGTAGGACAGCACAATAAGAATGACAGTGGCGACATGATGACTCATAGACACACCAAAATCCGAGCGCCTTGTCTCCCAAAAAATCAGAGCAAATATGGAGTAAGTATAAAATCCAGCAGCATACATATATACTGCTTTCAATTTTAACCTGAAATTCATATAAAAATCATCATTTTAGTTCATTAAGCTGCCATCTTTATCCCACTCAAAGTACAAATCTATAAACAAATGCTTGGGCCAACAAATAACTGAATAAGATAGTTCACAAATCTCACTTCATTTTTTGGTCTGGCCAGGCCTGGCTTCCTGGCCCTACCCAAAAATATTTTGTATTAACTAACCAAGGCTCATCATAAGTAACACACAAAACAAGAATTTCAGATGAAAGAAAATATATGCATTTCCAAGCTGACTCCTTGAATTTTCTTATCTTCTTCCTTCTCTCATCTGATCGAACATCCAGCGTCTGATGCTCCTTTCCAAAAATCAAGTCTTGTGCTACTTTCTGCAACATGCACATTCACTTCAGACTGAGCTAACAAAATACTTAGGTGAACAAGGAGAAACAAAGAGCTGGGAACACAGCACAATATTGGTAATGCAAGTAAGAGAAAAGGGCAATTTCCAAATGGAAAAGTAGCTCAGGTTTGCATTTCTAAGTTGTATTTGTAAATGAGGTAGAACCTGGCAACACTACCAGATATTGCTATTTTCATGAGTAATTTGTCATACAATGACACTGTGGTATTAAAGGAAGAGGTGGACATTAGGGAGAAATGTTTACAACTCAGAAGAACCCCCAACACCTGAAAAGATTTCTAAAGTTCTCTGGAATCCAGGTGTTTGGAAGCATGATTTATAAGAAATGAACAAGCGATAGAACTGGGAGTAAGCTCCATCAACAATAACTTATGCCAGGATAATTATGCAACTGGATCATCTTGGCATCCAGTGACATGTTCTTTCCAGCAGCAGCTATATAAACCACTCTATAAAAGACTTTTCCGATCCTATCATGCTACTCAAGAAACAGTGACAAGAGTCATGAATTTCCCGAGAACACTGAATGTCATGCAAGGTATAAGAGTTTGGAATGGACAGAAGTAGCCACTTCCACTAAACCAAGCTTCAAAGTTCGATAAACTCCAGGATGCAAGCTAAGCTTTGTTCAAGCTTGGCCCGAAGTGGACAGCCATTAAAGAAAACAAGATGAATTTTCAAGTTTCAATGAAAAATGCATATTGTCAAATAAAACTTCAAAGGCTTTACATAAAGGCTTGTCAATGTATAGAGAGCCATGTCTCATATAGCGTTTTTTACTGGTTCAAAACCCAGGATTACAAATTGAAACAAAAAAAGAAAAGATAAATTCGAGGAGTGGGAAACATGGAGTTCTATAAAACTTTCGATCAGCTAACTGTTTCTCAGAAGTCGTACAATTACATAAATCGCCAAAATTTAAAACGTTGTAGTTATCGTTATCATTTTCACTCAAATTCTCTCTTTGATCAATAAATGATTGCAAAATTCAATTATTCACAAAAAACAAAACACCTCACTAAACTATATACAACCCACTAAAGAAGAACTTAAATCCAATATGATTCAATCAAGTAACTAAAAAAAAAGTGGGGGGGGGGGGGGACACAAGCTAACAATCAAATATTAAGAAACCGAACCAGTGAAGACCAAGACTTGAACTAAACCAACTAAAAGGAAACAAAAACAATGGAAGAATGTTTCAAACAAAGTACCTGGAAGACAAATCTGTCAAGAAAGAATCGAACAAAGGGGAAAAAGAGAGCAAAAAGAGGAAGGACAATGCAATCTTCATAACCTGGATAAGATTCATGTTCCCATTCTATTGATTTCACGTATTCCATGAAACCCATCTCAGATTTTTTTTTCCTTTTCTTCCCTTCGATTGATCCAAGATAGGATTTTTCTTAGCTTTTAGTAAATCACATGCACAAAAACGCCAGTAAGGCAAAGGACTTTTTTTTTTCTATCCTTGTTTATTTCTCGGTGTCCTACTCCTATTCGGTTTCTTTCTAGAATAGAGGCAACCTCATATAAGTCCCCCAAAACAATCAATTTAGGTTATATAATTATATCCTACAAGTTGGCGATTTGGGGTTTCATTTTGGTCCTTATATTTTACTGTACTCTCTAAAATGGACATGGTTTTGATTTCGTTGGACGAAATTACCCTCGAGAGTGTTGGATTTGTCGGCTTTAATTCGAGGAAAGTGACCGTTTGGTTGGATAGAAGTTCGACATGGTTTAGTCGGGAAACAGCAGGGTGCATGTGATCCCGGAGGTGACTGTCCATATTTATTTTCGATTAGATATGATTTTTTGACATTCAATCCTACATGAAAATATCATATTATTTTTAATAAAACATATTATAATATTCTTTGCATACTTGTACTTCTCTTTGTCTCTCATTAAAGTAAATCTCTCCTATAATTACTTCAGCATAATGTAAGATTTATTGACAATGATTGGCCTAAAACTTTTCATTAGAGGGTTTATGGTTAAATGAAGCAGGAAAAAAAAGTGCAGGGTGAAACGTCAGTTCATTCAAGGTGGCAAGAGACATTAATAAAACCTAGCCAATTATATCCCCAACATTCCAATCTTTAAATTAAATTTCGTGTGTCTGTAAGTAAATGCAGCATCTTTTTAAGCCGAGGACCACAGGATATACCAGAAGGCATCGTAGGCACAAGTTTTGAACAGTGTACTTCGCCTTTGCCGAGCATATAAAATCCGGTAGTTGCTACTTTTGTATAGTAGTTGTTACTTGTTAGTACACTAAAATGTCATAACCTATGCAATATGCACATAAATTGCTGATATGCTCATCTCTTGAAATCGATCGACGACGATATATAGTCTGCCTCACTTGATTAGTGGCCTTTTTTTCAACGTAAAGAAACTCATACAATCCTAGGTTTTTTTTTAATAAAATAAAAGAGACTTGGATTATTAGCTCAGAATAAATTTAATTAATTTAATAACATGATTTAAAAAAACAATGATAATAAATAAATTAAACAAAAAAATAATAATAATGATTAAGTGTACTAAATGAAAGTTTGCTAATATTATAGATGAATATTCTCTTGGTATTCCTAAAAAATCTTTATGATCTTATCTGATAATAAAACAAAAATTAAATAAAAATGTGATAAACTCTTGAAAAGCAAAATAAAAAAATATATGAAACTCGATTCCCAGCAAATCAAATGTTAAGAGATAAAATTAAAAAAAAATAACATAAAAAACCTAACTCGTGTCTGAGTTATCTTATCAAAATGAAACAACACAAAATAAAATTAGAAAAAAATAAAATTAACTAAGCGATGAAACATTTCATCGATAACCTCATATCCCATAAGTAAGTATGAAAAATAATTCACCAGAACCAATCGCAAACCAAAGATATGTTAAGAGGACTAGA
>Ga0307507_10009050_pt1 | contig 13440 bp, 11 predicted proteins | sample 7_EM_MG_FD_207223 | JGI IMG/M metagenome (GOLD analysis project Ga0307507, IMG submission 207223) | Populus trichocarpa ectomycorrhiza microbial communities from riparian zone in the Pacific Northwest, United States - 7_EM | ecosystem: Host-associated > Plants > Roots > Unclassified | place...
TGGGCAACTGATTCCTCGTGTATATCCGCTCGACTTGGTATGGCAGAAAACATTTAAACATTTCGAGTGATATTCAGTGATGATTAAATAATCGCACTGTAGTAATTGGTGTGCTGGTGGTTCCACAATCCTCACTCAATAAGTAAGTCTCTTAAAGAACGGATCTAACAATTGGCTGGATGGCGCAACGGTAGCGCGTCTGACTCCAGATCAGAAGGTTGCGTGTTCAAATCACGTTCCGGTCACTAATCTTTTTAAGGCTTCTCATATCTGCTGTCTGAGTGCATTGTATGATAGAAAGGGAATGGCCTCTTCTTTTTTTTATTTTATATATATTTTTCGGAAAACCGATAAGATGCTCGCCAACATGGAGACAAAACGCCCCGTCAGAGCATGATGCCTCAAATTAAAACTTGTACCCCGCCGAGATGAGACGAGCACAATAATCGGGATCTAGATTAAAGGAAAGGTTGAGTGAAGGAAGGTAATGAAGCCCGTATAGAGTCTGGGGGTGTAGGTAGAGATGGACTGTTCGAGTTGCTGATATGCCTCTCAATACATGTGGCAGATGATGTCCTAGTTATGGTGACAGGGGGTGGATGGCTGTATTGACATGGCTACTCGATATTTCCCTCGCACAAGAGAAGATAGCCCGGTATACCGGTAACTAGTATTCTCCACCACGTCGAAGTGGTACTTCCGACGTACCGTCGTGGCTTTGAGTGAAGACATAAACCTGATGGAAAAACAACCTTCGAACCCATAGCGGAGGTTTCTTGAAATATATGGTTGGATGTTTTGAGCTGTTAGAAACGCCCCCTACGGGAATTATATCAGTTTTCGGGTTCTTTTCTTTCCTTCTCCTCTTTTCCCGCTTGGAATCTTGGATAGGCGGACGGACGGACGGACGGGCGCAGGTACGATACAATGAATTGTGTCATAGCAGGAATGGTATTTTTCAGTCACCAAGAATCACTCACTCATCCATCCTGGCTGCTAAATGATCCAAAACCAAAAAAAAAAGAGAAACCTCCATCACAATATAACACAAATACGCTATCATAGCCACGGAATAATACTGTATGATATTTCAGTTTTCTACTATAAAATCTAATCTTGTGGTGTTGTTCCCAGTCTTGGCTTTTCCTGGAAGTAGCCCAATGAAGCAAACCAACAAAACTTAAGGCAAAGAGAAAAGAGAGAGAAGGGAAGGGAATACTGTACGTAACTGAAAGACGCCCACCAACCCAGCCAAACACCGAAAATATATAATGAAAGCGGTCAAGTTAGATTACTTGATAAGGCAGTTAGCTAGTTAGCTGGTTGGTTGGGACATAATGTGTCGTGCTACTACTAACTAGCTGACTGACTAACTAAGGAAGAGAAGGGTGGTATGATGAGATATAGGGGTAAGAAAGATGAAATGAATAACAATCATGAGAGAGCAAGAATAAGACATCTACAAGACTACCAACGGATCGACGTCCACCTCATCCATTTGTGGTTCTGGCTGCGGCGCTGGAGGGGGCACTTGTCCCGCTCCCGCTCCTCCTCCTTCACCTCCATTGTTTACTTCCATGTCACCACCACTGCCAGCAGCGGCTTGCTGCCGTTGCTGTTGAAGTAACTGCTGCTGCTGCGCCTCGTCCCGTTGCCGTTGCTCCACAGCGTTAACGTGCCGTTCGTGAAGCCCCGGGATGAGGCTTGCCAGGAAGATCATTATACATCGTTCAATGCTGCGGAAGATGTCCCTGAAGCGGTCTTGTTGACGGTCAACTAGCATTTGCGCGATTCGGGCTGGGTCGGGTTGGTTCGTGTTTACGTCCACGGCATGTCTTGGAGGATTGTCATTGTTCGGGTTGCCGGTGGTGGCTTGCGGCTGGGGCTGGTTGGGTGCTTGCTGGGTGGGGGTTGGGGTTGGGGGTTGTGCAGGCGGTGGCGGTGGGGGGTTGATGGCATCGATTACTGGGCGGAGAAATGGCTCAAGGACACCAGTTTGCCAGACTGTTTGGGGGAGTTAGTGGATTGTGTAGAATTGATATGGGAATGTGTTGCTTACTGAATATTGCTACGGCAATTGAGCCGAGGTAGAGCATTCTCCTCCAGCCCCCACTGCCGGTAAACAAAACCACAAACACAGCTAATCTTATGGCTAGCCAAAAATGTGACGCATGGGCTCGAACTCCACGTATCAAGTCAGCAAGGTTGAGCAGTCCCGCTCGCCTGGGTCTCTCCAGCACTGCACCATGGAATCCAACCCGATGGTGAGCATGAGCACCCCCGAAATGGTCTCCAAGCCCCAATCCTGCGCCAAGAAGATTGTTTCCTGCGATACCCCCCATAGCACCAAGGTTGGCAGGGCCTGGAGGAGGCGGCAACCCAAGCCCGCGTAGGTCGGGAATACCAACGCCCGGTGGTTCCAAAGGTCCTCTTAAACCATTTATTATCTCAGCCAGTGTGGGATTTGCATTTCTCGGGGGCCCTAGCAGGAGTGCCCTGGGTCTACCGCTCGCATCTTGTAGAAGATACACTGGACTAGTAATAGGATGCGGGTTATTGGTTGGCAGGTGGAACACTGGTAACGGTTCTGGTGGAGGGAGACTCGTAAACGCTGCTGTAGTAGTATCTTCACGACGCGAGAGCCTCTCGCGCAGCCGCTCGTGAGCATATCTCTGTCCAGGTCTGCCTTGATTTGGAGCCGCTGCTTCGCTGTGCGATCTCGGCGGTCCCCACGAAGACCCAAGAACAGGATCTGAGTTTGGGCCACCATTGCTAGTATCCGCGGCGAGTGTTCTGGTTAGGGTAGAGGTGGCATTAGTTCCCAACCCCGGCGCTGGACCATTGCTGCTTGCTCCGGGAGCCGATACTCCACTGCTGCTCGCCTGATCAGGCCCTAGTCTCGAATTTAGATATTCTTGCCTTTGCCGAAGTTGCCGCTGTAACCCTTCCAATCTCTGCAGCCCTGGCCGGCTGAGCTCCCCAAGCCTCGCGTGAGCAGTGTTTTCCTCGGAAGCCTGTTCGACGAATATGGGGGTCGCGGGTCCGGGCCTTGTATGGAAAGTGGAAGAATTGGGGAGCGCGTTTTGTGCTACGGAGGTAGTCGCGGACGCAGGTGTCGGCGCGGGGTTAGGTGGAGGCCGAAGCATTAAGTGAAAGGTGAACGCTTCCCTGGGATCCTATGTAAATACGGTTAGTGAAGAGATCGGGAGGGCCGGTGATGCGAGGGATATTATGAACTAACACTTCCGACCAGTCCGGAATTAAGCGCAAGGACTGTTTCTAGTCTGTTCTCGTCTTGCATCATCTTCCCTCGATAGATTAGACGTTGTTGGTCACACGGTGGTCTAGAATCTAGAGAACCGGTGATTTTGTCTTTCACATCTTTAATTGTAGACGTCGCCAACATTCGGAAGGTAAGGTCTCGTGGAAAGCCGAAGACTGGTGACATGACTTTGATAAGGAGCATGTCTGCTTCAGAGGGATCGCGCCCCTCAGCTGCGTAATAGCTCATCTTAATTACCGGGTGGCGCCTGCAAGGGGCAATGAGTCGCAAAGTGTGGGGTAGGGTGGTACTTGAGGAGATGGGGTGGGGGGGGGGGGGGTGAGAAGCGTGGAAAGAATGTAGGGAAGAGAGAGAGCAAGAGAGGGGGGAAGATGACGGATGAACGAGAGGCGGGGGGTGGAGGGAGGGAAGATTAGGAAGGAACAAGATGGATTCAGAGGGAAGTAGGGGATAGTATTGAGGGTGTGCAGAGCGGGCTGTTCAAGACGGGTTCAGAATTAAGTGTGTAAAATTCCCTAATTTATCGCCATCTGGCCTCTCTTAGCTACGGGCTGAAGAGCAGTACGAGTAATACGTGAGGCGCTGGTAGCTTCCAGCCCCAAACGAAACAGCGGCGTAGCGCGCCAAGGCGTCACACCCATTGCGTTACCCCATCTCCGCCCATCTCCGAATAAGAAGTGATCCGTGATGGAACCACTATGGTAACTACCGGTACCGGTATATCATCCCAGTGAAACAGCAGCATCGTTCCTATCTTTTTCTTATTCTTATTCCTATTTTTATTTTTTCAGCTATACAGACAATTACCTTAAATTCCCACGACCAGCTATACCAATTATAACTAAGACAATAACCATCCTCCCCTCATTGCCGATGAAATGCGAGCACGAATCTGCCAAAAATGCTTAGCACCCTCGAAGCTCCTCCTCCGCCGTACCACCACCACCACCACCACTTCACCATTCACACATCAGGCATTTCCGGCCATTACACCAAGAAGAACCTTCCTCACAGGTTTTCGCAAGACGACCGTGGAGAAAGATGGACAAGTTCGCCCTCCACTCTCATCGGAATTGGCTTCCCCGGGCGATCATTCACTGTACAAACATGCGGAGGGAACGAGGGTCTTGTTGAAACCAAACAATTTGTTTCACCCCATGGACAAATCACCTTCTCCCTCCATGCGCGAACGGGCGGCCAATATCAAGCGGACTGCGTACTGTCCGCATCCGCACCATAGGGCTGCGAATTCCCCAACGCACATCAGGTTTACTTGTCCCGATTGCGGAATTCCAGCTTACTGTTCGGAGGAGCACTGGGCCGAGGATTACCAGAATCATATGCTTATTTGCGATGCCCTGAAGGAAGCGAATGAGGATGATCATGACTTGAGGAGCGGGAGATTCTTTCCCGAGTTTGAGTATCCCGGGGAACAGATGGACGAAGCTCTGGTTAATTTTACGAATTGGGATACTTTGCTGTACACGAGAGAGTTTAGGGCTATCAACGATGAAAGATCTCTGAGGCAGGTCACGAAGTTGTTGACATATCCGATCACTGTCGCAAGCTTTGTGCATGAGTTGAGCCCTTATGATATTCGGCACAGATTGACTGTTGAGGGATTGAAGAGTGTCAGCGGTAAGCCCTTCTTGCTCTACTTAACGTGTAATTATGTCTGACGCTGCGCCTGCTGCAGCGCTACGTTACACTCTACACCCACCCCGTACAGGTGCCGGAAAGGACATTAAAGGAATTCGAGTTACCCCACCTCCGGTCCGCCTGTTCATTCTTGGCGCACGTTCAGAGTCTTCTCTTCCCCGAGAAGTTTGGCATCAGCTCACTCATATGTTCCCACTCTCCACTTTCCACCTTGTCTTCATTGGGCCACAATCTATGATGAACCGGGACGCCGAACTCCCGCTTCCTGATCGAACTCCGGCAAATCCGTTCGGCGCGGTGGTAGAACGAGTATCCCACAACATGAAGATCTCGACCTTCGTGGAGTATTACCACACTCTCCATGACACCGGCACATTCAAGCCGTATGATCCGTACTTTGACATGTTTGTCTTATTCCATCCAGGTTTGGGTCACCCGGGGAGCGCAGCAGAGTGGGAGAGCACTCTTCCACGGTTGCTCGACACAAAATGCGCTATTCTATGTACAGGATTCACAGAGGAGGACATGAGCCGCGATGTCAATTGGGTCCATGACAAGTGCAAGGGAGAATTCGATGTATTGTTGGAGCCTGGAGAGAACAGATTCCGTAGCTTGAGGTGGGATATTAATGAGTAAGTTTTGTAGCACCCCTCTTTAGAGCAAGCAAGGAAGGAAGGAACGATTAATTAATAATCAATAGTGAGGATCCTTCAGACCCGAGCCAGGGCAATTGGGGGATATGGTCGTTCAGAGGCAAGAGATATGAGGCAACTAAACAAGATGCCGATGCCAGGTAGTGTATGGGAAGGTGGGCTTCCCAGTTGTAAGTAATGAGAGGTTTTACAGTGCGAATGGAACCCTGTAATTACAAAGTTCTCCTATCTCTTAATTCATGCTAAATTAGCGCGATCTGAAGCGGCCAGGGGTGACTGCCAAGTTTGACTTTATCGCAGCAACTAAGAGCAGCCGGGTACAAGTACTACCCAAGTTGCAACACATCAGTAGTTCGCATTAGTCACACATATTACCGATAACAACATCTCGGAAAATTCCCTTCAAGCCTAAAATCCATCCTACTCGTCATCCCGTTAAATCCAGAGATCCAGAGATCAGGGGGCCAAGCAGACCGACAGCGCACAATATCCTAAGCACGAAATATCACTCGGCACAATATTTCTTGGCCCAGCAGTAACTCGTACGATACATACTGTAGAAAACCCCGCACTTGGCAAGAGCTATCCCACCGGCTACAGAGATCTACTGGTAAGATAATTGATCTAGGCTACCTGTGCCGTCGTCAGTGCCGACCGAGCCAAGTGAATGTCAGACATGCTCTCCCAGCATTTGAGGCTCGAAGGGGCACCCTGCTGGATGGACCCTGTGCCAAGCGTGAGGAGAAATCCTGGGAGGATCGAGCATATGTAGCTGGTGTGGGTCTGGCAGCGCAGAGATAGCCAAGAAACCCAAGGCCGGGCTTATCAATAGAAAGACAGCCTGGCCCCGCACTTATTCAGCCGTTATCAGATGTTACTCAAGCAATTACTGTATCCACGGCTGGGACTGCGCTGCCTCCCGGCATTGGGGTTAAAGACTTGGCTCCGCACAAACTCTAGCTAGTGTGGGTAGACTCGATCATAGCTAGTCACTTGTTAAACTCTCTGTCGAACAAGCATTGGACACATGATCTGGGGGTGGTGCACTGTCCCTACAATTGGCATCTAACTTAGGCAAACATGAGATATCACACTATCTAGTAATTAGTAAATAGGAGTACCTGCACGCTCGCTCGAATATATGTTTTGTTGATAGCCCTGCATATAATAATAAATGGCAGAGGAGAAAATAAATTGAAAATCCCCAAATTCGCCGCGATACCTAGACACTGACTCAGACGGCAACCCCGGGGTTCTCATATGCCTCCAAGAGACGGGCCAAGAGCTGAAAGGTGCTGGTTTCTGGTTAATCGTGTACTTTTGAGGGTTTAGAGGTCACTTTAGCCTTGTGCTCGCCCGAGGATCTCCAAAACCTGTTGGATAGAAACTTGAAGGGAAGGCTAATATGGTATTCCACAATATCCACACCACGTCAACCACTTTCCGGGTCCCAATGGTCATACAAACCTGCACCCCGAGGGAGAGAATGGACAGCCAAGAGCTGAACTTGCACAATTCTCCCGTCTTTCACGCCCAAATATCTTGGCTCTGCGGCATTTCCTACAGCACAGCACGACCATATCACGGTTGGGATGGAAAACCGAGAGTATCAAGTGGGGAGATTGCATAATATAAACACGGACCTAACTAGTCCTTGGCTTGATAGCTTGGGGCAGTGCAACTGAAGGATGGGGGCTGTCAGAACCCTACTGTGCTCAAAAGAAGTACCTGAATAAAGGGATTGGCAAAATATATGGCAGAGATCCCTGCCTATCTATGCGCTCGTGCGAATTCATGACCCTTGTTTTCGGGTATTTCTTGCCTGCTCGGAGCATAAAGCTGCCAAGGTGACTGATGACGACTGAATCGTTAAAGAGCGTCGTATTCCCTGTCTTAAAAAAAAGAAAAAGAAAGAAAAAAGAAAGGTGAACTGCTCGTTGAAGACCAAGCCCAAAAGACCGTAAAATCGGCAGCGAACCAAATCGTGTGCCGACTCCCGGGGCCAGGGTGAGGCTCTTGGGATCAATGGAATGAAGTCTTGGATGAAACCTTCGTCCACGTGCAGCACTTCTTATATGTAATTAGTGTCGATTTGCATAGTGCCGGTTGGATGGTTTGCTTTTGACCGCGAAGCATTAAGTTACTTGTAGACATTGAGGTGATGTTTTGGGAAGGCTGATATCATTTTTCGTGCGGTGCAGTGGTCGTGGCTTATGAATCGCTACTCAAGCAATTGAGTAAGGTTTGCTGGGAACAGTAGTGGTAATAAGATAGCGGTGGGTAGCGCAGTCAGGATGCCACAAGGTTGCATGTACCGGGATGCGGGCCTGTCAAACCTGGCATACCGGTACAGTGCCGGTCAGTCAAAATCAACCCCTCAGACACCCCCAAATATGACCAACTTCAAACTCCCCTAGGTCAACAACAACAACCCATAAGCTCAAAAGCTTCTGTAAAAGTCTTTATTTGGTGATTGTCTAAAGGATTACAGGGGGTTTTAAGGAAATATTGACTTCCTGTAGTGCTAGAGCAGCTCAAAGATTTTCACTTTTTGTATGGGGGATGCCAAATTAACACAGCCCAGTCATCAAGTAATATCTTGGCAGAACCATGCCTAATGCGGTAATAAATATCGCCGATCATTGCGCTTATGCAAGAAAATCAGACCAAATTAGGAAGGTGATCGCCGCTTAATAAGCGACGGCGAATTAGCGTCGGGTGTCGATTCCTAGTGTCCGCCACTATGATAGAAGCAAGCGATCCATTCTTGTGCCATACAGTAAAGGAGTTGCCAATTTGTGATTAGAGTTCCTCAAGCTCATGATAACCGCATCGGATGGAACCATTCAGTGTAATGTTCTTTGTTCTCGGGGAAGAGTAACTATCGCCAGCCATATGATCGATCGGGTGGGATTCTCCGGATGTCAAGAAGACCGTCTTGGGTTCTGTCACCTACCGTGCCGCATTTGGCAAACGGAGGTGGGGTTCGCTGAAGACTCGGAAACATGAGCACCGGTAGCGGTAGGGTACGGGCAGAGGCTGCAGAGCTCCGTGCTGCTTTATCTATATCATACTCGCATCATGGTCAGGCTGGGAATGTAGGGTAGATGCAGGCTTCTAACCCACTGAAGACGAAAGGCCAAGCATGCCAAGCATGCCAAGCGATTCCAATCATGATAACATCCCTGAAGATGGCTTGGCGAGTATCAGATAATATTATCAAAGGGTGAGGGTGTTTGCACCCTGGCAGGAGGCGTATTCCGTGCAATAAGGAATAATGGGACCCACGAATCACGGAATGCTCTGTGTGAAAATAGGGATATAAAGTTGATGAGAAGAAGAATAGGGGAAGGGAAAGGTTGGGCGTGGGTACAAGTAAGTACGGTAGAGGAAGGCCCGAGCCAGAAAGGGAGCGGGGGACCCGATTGGATGGTATGAACATTAGGATACAGAGTAAAGCGTGGTACAAGCACTTGCACTGTGCAAACCCGGACAGAAGATGAAGGCGCAGCACCGCAATTGCTTCTCCTAGTAAAGTGTTGTGTGCGAGTGCCACTGGTGTCTGGTACGCTCCTTTCATTTTGTCTCAACCGAGAGATGGGTTTGCGGTGTTTTCCGCTCGCTTAGCTAAGAAGGGGAATTCCAAGGTCCCAGCACATCTAGACTGGTGTTTGAGTTCTTGTGGTGTAATATGGTGCCGGCGGGCGTCTGAAATCGACCCTCACCACCACTAAATCCGGCAACGGACCGAGTGGAGCAGTGGCGAAGTTTTTGAGGGAAACTCTGCCTATGATAGGGCTACCCGGAGCCGGCTCCTCTTTAATTTTGTGAACTCTGTTTTTTGATAAAGTGAGCATTGGTTGAGAATCACAAGAGGGGCATTAAGAAAAAAAGGGAATACAATGTCGTAGAAATTTATGCAGAGACACTACTTTTTCTGTGTACGATATGTGTACTGTACTAAGCGGGAGAGAGGATGAACCAAAGGGTCGGTTCTTGATGCCTATCACTGTGGCGCCGTGCCATGTTGTGATCATCAGCAGCACAGCTCAGGTTTTTAGCGTTGGGGCGCAGGGCGGCAGTGTTCCGCTGCCGGTATCGGGGATTCGGGGATGGCTTGGGGGCGTTCGTGGCATCATACTGTCCTCACTCAAAGAATTCACGACTCCATCTCGCTCGACAGATTATGCAGTGGAAAAGATTGGAAAATGGGACTTTCTTTTACGTGTTTCTCTGCAAAGTACAAGTATCACGGCCAAAAAGTTTAAATGTGGATAGAAGCAGGAGAATGTTTGGGACATGTTAATTACTGTTATAAGAGTTTCCTGGCTGGAACCGCTTAGTAATTAACAATATTCGTCAAAGGAACAGCCTGTGCTCATGCTAGGCTTGGCAAATCAACATGCTGCTGCCGAGCCAGAAAGGATGCTCACTTGCTTTTTCTGACTGCCCGCTGTTGACAAGGAAGGAGCTCATCTGCTGTGGGCAACCCTGATCGCTTCCCTCCGAAATTAGTCTACCAGCACCTCTCTTGCTTGGCCTTGGCTTTTTTCCTCTTTCACAACTTGTTCTCGCTTTCCCTTCCCTCTTTTCCTTCTTCTCCACCCGATCCAAAGCACCTTGGGATCTGCTCTGCCCGACAAGCCAATCTAACCTCCAATCCCTTCTTCCATAATATGCCCTATCGTGCTAATCTCCATGTCTTACTCCACTGGCGGGTATAGCTGAACTGGGAAGGGGTGGATGGGCGGACAACTCTTTCCTTTCCATCATAGCAACCGTTGGCCAAGCTTGGGCTGCTGTCGTGTGCTACTTCTGACTTTCTATTACTAGCACATATCACCCCCCCTCCCCCGGGTTTTCCCTCCTCCTACGTTTTCTACTCTCCACCTTCTCCTCAATTGACTACTGTCATTGCTGCTTGATCCCCTTTCGCCCCACCACCCCCTTCAGCAGCAACACTCGCTTCATCTTTTTTCTTCTTTGTTGTGCGGTATCCTCTTCAAAACCACCCGATCTCCTCGTATTCTTCCAACCTGTCCTTCACACACGAGCATTCATTGCCGGCGGCCCCTCAACCGTATGTAGACCCCTTCGCTCACCATGGCCCATTTCAATACCTCTCGTCCGTCTTCAGCCTCAGTTATATTCGACCGCATTGCAGCTGTATTCATTGCTATAACGATACTGGGAGTGATCATTCGCTATTGCTGGTATGGTAAGATTCCAAGAACTCACTCCTTGATCCTAGTTTGCCTTGATTTGGGCTCTAACCTGTAGCTCAAATTTGAATCTATAGATGCAAAGGATCCATTCAAGTGCGGAGCCCTCCTCAATGATGGGGAGTGGCTTGATTCGACTTTCAATGGTACAATCCCTAGCAATTGGCAAGCCCCAGGGTGCACTGTTCGAAAGTACGATTCGAAAGATATCCAGTCCTGTCTTGCGAATCGTCGGGCTTTGTTCATTGGAGATATGACCGTCCGGGAGATATTTTGGGCTACCGCTCGCTCGCTCGACCCGGAAGTCCGCCCGCAAGCGGTTGGGGAGCATACCAACATCTCTGTTGTCAAGGACGACGTCACATTGGAATTCATCTGGGATCCTTACCTTAATTCCAGCGCTTTAGCTACCGAACTCGCCGAATTTAGTGGTGGAACTGCGGATGTGGGCTCTGGCTCTGCGGCGTTGGTTCTGATGGGTTCAGGGCTGTGGTATGCGAGACACGAAAATCTCAACGGGCTTAAGAAGTGGAAGGATAATATCGATGAGGTTGTGCAGCATATGCGGGAGGGCCGGACGAGTACGGATTTGGCGGGGTCTGATATTTTGTTGCTTTCTCCGGTTCTTGTCCCACAGTACGAATGGCTCACTGATGACCGGAGGGAAACTATCACTCCTGATAAAATCGGCGCCATGAATGCATACTTAGAACAACTCTCTTCCTTCCAAGGAGTAGATGTTTTTTGGGCATTTGATGAAATGATTAGGGATCTTCCACAAGCTTACCAAAGTTCGGGCGTCCGTATTAAGGAAGAGGCTGCCGCCAAGCAGGCCGAGGCTCTGCTGAACCTGAGATGCAATGGGGAAATCACCTATTTCCCTTACGATGGGACTTGCTGCAATAAGTATCATCCCCCGAATTATATCCAATGGCTGGCGCTCGTGTTTGTTCTGGCTGTTCTTCCCACGATTATATATATGAGGCATGGAGGTGTGAAATCAGACCCCTGGAGAGATATATTGAATCGCTGACAGCGTCTTAGAGACTGCGCCTCCATCCTTGGTAAGCCAGCTCAGCCGGCTTCCCTCAAATGAGATAGTCCATTCCTTGTTGATATTCGGGCTTGTTGTTATTTATTGCTTTTACGCAGACCGCACTCAGGTTCTCAGCAAATCTCAAAAGCAATTTTACAGTTCAGACATGCTCTGGCTCTCCCTTGGGGCCCTTTTTTTTGGGCTGGTAGCAATTAGGAGGACAGCACCTGCCGCTACCCCAGATCAGCCGTTTTTGAGTCGGGAGCAGTCGTACGAGTGGAAAGGGTTGCTCTTGGTTACCATGCTCATATGCAACTATACTGGCGGAATACAGATTGCTAAGATCAATGCAGTTTATCGGCTATCGATCACTGCATATCTATTTCTGAACGGATATGGCTACTCCCTATATTTTCTCAAGAGCCAAGACTACACGTTCAAACGATGTATAGCAGTCTTGATTAGGCTGAATCTCCTGAGTGCCTTTCTCCCGTATATGATGGGGACCAGCTATGTTTTCTACTATCTTGCACCGTTGGCGACTTATTGGTTCTTGATCATTTACTTGACGTTATGGATTGGCGAAAAGCATAACTCGAATGTCAAGTTCTTGCTCGGGAAGATCTTTGTTTCTGCTATAGTTACTAGGCTATTGCCGGGTATATTGGAGATCATATTTCTCATTTTTGGGATTGCTGCAGGGTCGCGATGGGATGTTTTGATATGGAGGGATTATATCGTTTCTGACTTGTGGATGGTTTACATTGGGATGGTGGGCTCTGTTTTGTTCCTGAAAACGAACGAAAACTCGTACACTTCTACTAGGTCGTTTCTTCTCGCTCGTCGATATGCGGCTGCTATTTCAGCCCTTGCCATTCCACTGTTTTACTTGTTCCTGGCCTCGCGAGGGGAGGATGACGAATATAGTGCCTATCACTCTTATGTTTCATTCATCCCTATACTGTCATACCTAGTTCTCCGCAACGCCACCCCACAGCTCCGCAACGCACATTCATATGTCTTCTCATGGCTTGGAAAGTGTTCGTTGGAAGCATTCGCTCTACAAAACCATATCTGGATGGCTGCGGACTCGAAAGGACTTTTGGAACTTGGTGCCTTTGGTTCATCCCAAAAGATAATTAATTTCGCTCTGGCGACTCTACTATTCATATACCTCAGTTATTGTGTGAGAAGAGCAGCAGAAGTTTTGACCCCGTGGATCATGGGCATCCAGCCCATGCTACGTAAACCAAGCCTTCCGATAACGAGTGACGGCCGGGGAGCCAAGGGAAGCGAGACACTGGACCACAACCAAGATTACTTCGACGTACAAATGTCCCAACTACAGGTCACGCGGACAGAGGACGGCGGCCTAGGGCTGAGTTCGAGTACAGGAGATGCTAAGAAAAACCGGTGGGGAGAATTATGGGCGGATCTTAGGGTACGAGTCGTAGTGATTGGATCTGTCATGTGGTTCGCGAGTATTGTAAGTTGAGCCGTGGTTAGACATTGCCTGCAAGGGGCTGACCAGAGCTTGCACTAGACAACTTAACGAGGCATGAACTGGGATAGAAAGGGTCGTTTCGT
>Ga0307507_10009051_pt1 | contig 13438 bp, 5 predicted proteins | sample 7_EM_MG_FD_207223 | JGI IMG/M metagenome (GOLD analysis project Ga0307507, IMG submission 207223) | Populus trichocarpa ectomycorrhiza microbial communities from riparian zone in the Pacific Northwest, United States - 7_EM | ecosystem: Host-associated > Plants > Roots > Unclassified | place...
CCTCAAGACATCAAAAGGCTTAATGATCCAAATTCCATTCAATTCAACAAAAAGTCTGAGATCAACCCAAGTAAGATAGCAACAAAAGGAACCCATTAAATCAACTAAGAAAATAGCAGAAGAGGAGAAAATAAAATACCAATCTTTTGAGAAAAAAAGAGCAAGAACGTAAACAGCAACTGATGATGATGACAACGACGACTTTTCATTGTGAAGATCACACTGCCACCCCCAACAGAATAAACAAAATAACTAAGCAAAGATCTCTATTTGAATTAACTCCTTTAATGTTACTGAAACTCTTCTTCTTCGTCTATGCAGCTGGTAGTGGCATGCCATAAGACACACAAAAAGATTGCTTCTTTTAACTTTTTTAGCTTTACACATGGTTAAGCTTCAAAAAAAACTGTCTCCATCAGTTGGAATCTTTTTTAAATCTCTAATCTATATTTTTAAAAGGGTCTTTATATCTGTGTCTAAATCTTCTCTCTCTATATATCAAATCCAAGTCTGTGAAAATTGCAAGAAGAATGAAGGCAGGGAGAGCTGAAGGTTTTGTTTTGGCGGACGTTTTCTGGGGGACGTTTTATTATAGAAGTGAGTGAAGGGTTTTTTTTAACTCTTTATTGGTTTTGAACCCGTTTGGAATTAAGGTTCTTTTTCGTCAAAATTTTTAAAATAAGTTTTTTCTAATTATTTTGATATAGTAATATTAAAAATAAATTTTTTAAAAAAATATATAAAATATTATTTTAATATATTTTCAAAATAGAATTATTTTAAAAAACAATAATTAATTTATTTTTTTATTTTTTATATTGTAAAAAAGGAAATTGGACAGATTCAAGTCCAAGTATCATATTGTTGTCAATTTGGGAATCAAAGTCCAAAACTAGGCAATTAGCTGATGATCAAAGGGCCAAAAAATTATGGGTAATGGTACTGCGTTCTTCAAACTTCCCCTTTTTGCTTATGCCGTGAACACGAGTGTAGTTTGCTTCTATTGGTCACTGTATGCTCGCCTGCTTCAGAGGTTTTGCATTTATTTTCACCAACCACGCGCTTACACCATGGCAGGCCCACGCTTTTTAAAAAACAAAACAGAGAAAAAGTTAGCATCACTCATTATCCTCCAATTATACTATATCAGCATTATTCATGCACGTATAAATTACTTTGAATGACTTGTTTATTTTTTTCACTTTGATTTCTTAAAATAATAATACTGGTGGCATTTTAGAAATTTTGAGAAAAATACATTTTGATCTTCTAACTTTTAAAATAACACAAATTATACGATTTTGATGCTTCGATATTTTTCAAATTGAATTTTGGTACCAAAGTTACACAACCGAGCTTAGATATATTTTTAGTCTATGATTGAGAGAGGAGAGATAGAGGGAGGTCGTCAAATTCCAATGATAGAGAAAGAAAAATATTATTGACACCGATTTATGCTGTCAAAACGGCTGATGTTGTGTCAAATAGTTTCATTAGATGAGGGGAGTTCATATTATGTGTTTTTTTACCTTTAAAGTTCATGAAAAAAATGTATCTAAGCTCGGTTTGATTTTTAGTTTCAGGTTGATTTTGGTTTTTGGGACATATTTTTTGTTTTTTCATGTCATTGATAGGTTTATAACAATTTCAAATGTGTTTTTGGTCAAAAATAGGTAGAAAAACTAGTTTTTGAATAAAAAAAACTTAAGTTCTGATTTTTCATCCATCACAGTAGTCAAAATCTAGGCAAATCAGACAACGCGTTGTCTGATTTTTTTTAAAAAAAATGGGTCGTCCATCTAAGTTGCAAAAAAAAAAAAAACAATAAGGGCTCAGTTGCATGGTCCTGCTAGGATAGGCCTGTGTGTAGGCCCTGACGAAATGGATCAGGCCAACAATGTTTTTTTCTTTTTCTTTTCTAAGATATTGTTTCTAATTCTTTTTTAAAATTAATGCTTTTTATATGCTTTTTTCTCTATTTTTATTTATATTTAAATTAATACTTCTTCTCTCGTCCCTTTTATTCAGAGAACATCTTTTTAATGATAATTATTTTTTTGTTTATGCATTTAAATTTTGAAGAGTTTTTATGATTTATCTAGGATTTTTTTTTTATCTTTTGTATAGATTAACTTTATTTTTTAAAATAAAAAATATTTTCAGATAATATTAATTTCTAATATGTGCAACTTTGCATAGTGTTTTTTTTTTACTTTTATTTTATTCGATCAATTTAATTTGTATTTGTATTTTTACTATTTTTTTCTTGAATAAAAATACTATTTTAATAAATAAATTTAGCAAACACAACCGGAGATTAAATATCTTGATCTATATATGTCTCTTGATTTTTTTATTTTTTTGTAGTTATTATTTATATTTTTTTCATTTATTAACACACATAGTTCTTGATTTATTTAATTACATATATGCATAAGCTTTTTTATTTTCACTTAAAAAAATTAAATACAAAAATGTATTGAAAAAACTTGTATATATAATTTTTTTATTTAAAAAAAAAATATTTGACCAATTGAGAAATACGAGTCAAGTATCTTGTATTAGTTCTGACTTCACACTCAATCATTTTACTATACTATTGGCACACAATATTTTAAATTATGATTTTTAAATTAAAGATAATTTGAAATTCTATCTGAATAAAAAGTTTTCACAATAGCATCACATATAATCCTCTAGATAAAATTTATTTTAGTAAGTTTAGGTTCAACATAACACTCGATCTGTTTAGAAGTAATACCTTATTTAAAAAAAAATCATACATGAATAATTTTTTAAAATATTATGGCGGGATAAATACCTTTTCTCTTAACTTTTTTTTAAAAAACATTGTTTTTTTATAAAATTTGTTTCATGACTCGAGTTACGGATTTAGTTGATTAATCCGAGTTGGCTAGAGTGGTTTTTTCGTTGCTTTTTTAAAATTGATTTTCTTTCAATTTCATACTTTAACAATGAATGTTTTAGGAACTAGCTTTTGTTTTTTTATTTATTTGTTGTTTATGGGAGATTATTTTTTCATAACTTGGATCACAAGTTTGATCTGTTTTTTTTAGGTTTACTCGAGTTGTTTTTTTATATATATATTTTTTCATATTGAATATTTTTTTTATTTTTGTTATTTTTATCCTTTATTGATTGAAATTCAGCTTCTGAATATATTTTAATTTACATTCAATATAATTATCACGATTTTATAACTCGAGTTGTTGATTGATCTGAATTAATCCAATATATTACTGTCTTAATTATTTTTTAAAATATATTATTCCATATATCACAATCTCAGTATATACAAAGTTTTCCATCTAGTATACATTAAATTTTAGATTTCTTATTATCTTTATGTTTTTTACGATTAGAAAAATAATTTGTCCCACAACTAGTTAACGCTGTGAAGTGAATTCTTTTAACCTTTGCAACAAATTTCACCATCGTCATTCCTCTAAAGAAATTTAAACAATAACTTATAGTACAAGAGTCTCCTTAGTTTCAACTAATTTTCTGTCCTTTTAATCAGAGAAAAAAAAACACAACCTGCAAACTCCACACTTTCATACTTGATCATTGGTTACAAGTGACAACAATCTATTGTATAACGAGGTTAAGACCTGAAAAGGGGAGGCTCATGATCAAGTCCATAGAAAAACATACTAATAATGTAGAAAAACCAAAAAGATATTAAAACTATAATAATTATAGAAAAGAAAAAAAGCAATCACAGTGTGGAAATGGGCGTTAAAAAGTGATGAAAGTTGAGTTTTATATAAAAGCGTCTGGCATGGAGTGATTGCTTTATGTTGGTTTACCAAAAGAAATCTTTCAAGACTTGGAGGTGTGATAGCTATGCGTGTGTCTGATATCTTTAGAGCTGGCTTGAGAAAATGGTGCTTGGTTATTAAGGTTAGCAAAAGCTGGAGATGGAGAACCTTTCTGGGCCTTTTGCCTCACCAACTACCAGGCTACACGCAAGGGAATCTACTTTTGCATCATCTTTTTCCGATTTCATGCAATGTTGTGATGGGTTCTCTTTTTGGAAGAGTTTTTGGCAACTACACAAAGGAACAATACTCCAAGCATGGTGGGATTCTTAGCTCACAAGGACACTAGGACGACTCCGCTTGGATGCGTGTTGGAGAAGGTGAAAATTGGACTAGATGAAGTCTTGTGAATGGGTTTTATTGGAGAATGGGCTAGGGTTTTCCTGCCTCCTGATCTTGTTGCTGAATTGGGTTTCATGAGTCCATGAGATGTTAGCTCAACGAGATAGTTAAATGATAATAGTGTTTTTTCTTACAGTTAAATGAATAATTTAACCACGACTAAAATTCTCATAAATCCTTTAAACCTGATTTAGATGACCAACTAAATCATTCATCTACGCTACGTAATAAAAAAAATATTTAAATGTTATTAATATATTTTTTAAAAGGAAAAAAAAAATTTGATCATGAGTTAAAAAAACTTAATATATATTAAACAATATCTTTTCAAAAAATTTGATGGTGACATGTTGGATATATATTTTTTTTTTTATAAAGTGTTGAGACGACAAATCATTCTAAGTTAATCAGGCTAATATGCTAAACTCGTGACTTGAATCATGAGATTATAATAACCCCATAAAAAATAAATCAAAACAAGTTACAAAGTCTAATTCTTAATCGATCCAATATCGATAGACAAAATTGAAAAAAAATCAATTAAAAAAGATAAGGACCAAAGTGAACTTAAGTTAACTTGACAAACTCGTGACTTGGGTCATGCACCCCATCGGTTTTAATAACTTTTTATATATACAATTATTTTTATTCAATTATATGACAATAATGTGTGTTTCTCTTGTTCTATATTGAATAGTAATTTTTTTTATAAAAAATAATAAACAAGCCAAGACTAAAATAACAAAAAGAGGCATTCAAAATAAAGAAGATGGAATTAATTTTTTTCCTAAGTCTTGGGACTAAAAATGCATCAAACAAAAATAATTTAAGAAAAAAAAAAAAGCAAGCCAGGTGTTTGCTTATAAAAAAAAGTCCCAGCATGCTCACCATGCTTCTTCTTCTTTTTCTTTTTATATGAAAGGATGAATGAAACGTTGTTTTCTCTCTAATTTATTAAAAAGAAAAACACACAAACAACTTGTCATTTATAGCCCCGGAAACCAGTAACATAAGGTTGTTGGAAAATCAGGGCCTTTTTTACCCTTTTTTTCCAAAAAATCTAAAACAAATACTCTAGAGACTTAAATAAACCCATTAATGAGTTTCATTAACCCGAAAGTCAAACAAAAACTTAAAAATCAACTAGAATTCAAAAAAAAAAAATTGAGCTTATATCTACCTTCTTAGGCAAGAAAATGGCCAAAGAACACCCAAGTAAGACTTCTTTTATTGAATAGAACCTGTTAACACAAAAGGTAACCTTCTTTATAGTTGAAATCGGTGCCAACACACAATTTTCTCTCTTAAGCACCAAAATTTGATGATTTTCTCTCTTCTATCTCAAATCAGGAACTTAAAAATAAGAAAAATAAAGTTTTAGATCAAAATTTAATTGTTGAAAATAAACATACCGAAAATTAATCATTCGAAAAGTAAAACGATCAAAATAAACTTTTCATGACAATTTTAAAATAACCATATATTTTTCTCACTTTTTTTACTGTGGTCCCTTGTCTTTTAATTGTTTTCATTCCTTAACAAATTAGAAGCAATTGGCCATCAATTTGACCACTTGAGGATCAAATCACAAAGAATAAAAGTTTGGGGTCGAGAAAAACAAAGCATTGTCGCTGGGCCTATATTGACGTGGTGTGCAATATTTTCACCATGGTATTTGTTAATAGCTGACTGAGTCTGAAAAGTAAGCTTATTCTCTATTCTATGATTGGGCCAAGCATGGTCCTTAATGTAAACACCAAAATCAAATTACTATGATTATATTTGGTATAAATTTTACAAAAAAATTTAAGTTGTTTTTTAACTATTGATTTTAAAAAAATCATAAGTTGTTTGGTTAGAAATAGCATTTTACTTAAATAAAAAATTTGTTATAAAATTGAGTCAAAATCTTATTTTAATAAAAAAGAAATTAAATTTTAACATATGGATTACAACTTATACAATGTGTACAAAGTATAATTTTGGACCTATAATTGCAAAGTGTTATTTCGCATAAAAAACAAGAAGTTGTAGATTACTTTCTCGTCTTTTAAACCAGATTTAGATGAGCTTATCTTCGATTCTCTAATTGGACAAAATAATAAAATTAAATGAATTTATATATAATCTATTTTTACATTTTTATTAGATAATAAAATTACTAATATCCTCTAGCAAGATAAGGTTGATGCATGAACATTTTCTATGTCAAGTTGGAAATTTCGAAGCAAGCTTTACAGCAAAAGGTTAGCTGACCAGACCGGAATACCCTTGAGCATTTTGGAAAATGACTGGATCAGATTACAGAATCCAGCAAACCTTATCCTCTTGAATAAAACTTCCCAAACTATCGACACCTCTAATTTTTCCCACCAGAAACAAATCAAGAAAAATGGCAACAGCATTTCTCTTAACTGCAAAACCCTTCCTCTCCTCCTCTTCAACACCATCTTCTCTATCTTCCCTAACAAATACACCAGTCCTGCTATCTTGTGCGCAGCAAAAGAAATGTAATGCCACGAGACCACTGACTTTATGCAAAACTCTCAGTGATGAGTCACCGCCTGTAACACACTCTCCGGTTATAATAACCAAAAGAAGCTTGTCTATTTGCTTCTTAACCAGCTTTGTATTCTCATTGGCAAGTAGAGGTGATTCTAGTGCCAATGCAGCTATATTAGAAGCTGATGACGACGAAGAGCTAATGGAGAAAGTTAAGAGGGACAGAAAGAAGAGGTTAGAAAAACAAGGAGTAATTAGTTCTGCTAACCAGGAAAAAGGTTAGGTCTGTTATTTCTCTTACATGCTAACAGATTAACTCAGTTAATTTGTAGGCTTTTTGTTAACTAGGTCTTAAGTCCTCTTTCAGTATATTGTCACCTTATGATAGGCGATGTTTTCTCAAACTTTTTGCCATGGAATGATCTGTTGCAGGTTATTTGCAAGATCTTGTGTACAAGCTGAGCAAAGTAGGTCAAGCGATAGACAAGAATGATCTATCTACAGCTAGTTCTGTTCTTGGGGGTAGCACTGATACAGATTGGGTCCGAAAGGCTAATATTGCCTTCACCAAGGTAAACACAACTATTTATATTCGTGATTGACTGTATATTAGTTGCTAGGAATGTTGTTCTTTCTAAAAAAAACTCCTTGTTGCCGATGACGTGTTACCCCAGTATTAGGACCATCGCGTTAGTGGGATAGAGGCAACCTATTGATTCTATCGAAATGTGTTTATTTTCTTTCAAGGCGTTAAACAGATTGATGATTCAGCAGTCCTAAATTCATTTTCTCGTTCAAGCTTCGATTTTGTAATCATGAAGTTTTGTGCATGCATTTGTGTATCATGATTCCTTTCTGATGAACTCTGATTACTTTGGTGCCATTTCCCTACAGCTGAGCTCTAGTCCTGACGAAAAGACTCAGGTGGACAGCTTCAATTCTTCTCTAGCTTCATTAATTTCATCAGGTTGGTTATCTTTCCACTGTGTTCACTCGGGATATATATATGACTTATATTTGTGTCATGACATTTCAAGATAATCGTTACCGTCTGGGTCTCTGCAGTAGCCCAACTGACATCTGAACACCATTTTCTTGGATGTGAATTTAGCACTTAAACTTGAATGATATGATTATACAATGGTTGTATGACTTGACTATGTTTTTCGCTTTGCAGTTACTGGCAATGACATTGAATCCTCCAAAACTGCTTTTGTATCATCAGCCACTGCTTTTGAGAAATGGACAGCCTTGACAGGGCTGGTTGGACAGCTCAAAGGGCTTTGAAAAGGAATCTGGATATTGATGGTCCTTCATTTCTTTTTTGTTGTGAGGAACATTTGAAGTTCTTTGATTTCTATCATTCAATTCTTCACAGGCTTTTCTTCCTAGCTCGAGTAGTTCCTGCAATATCAAAACGCTATTTTACTTGCATACGAGTTGTAATTTCTTGCTCAATATTTTTGATCTTTGGTTAAAAGTAATAATATTTATCGCTATACCCTGCAAAATTTGTAGTTATTTGTGCTCTTGGAATTTTTATCGACCTGAATTCTTTTCTGTGATTACTGATTCCTGCATATTCACCAGTTGTGCACAAATCCGCAATCATGGGAATAACTCATATCAGAACTTGAACTATTAACAAAATTGTAAAATCCTAATCTTGTACAGCCTCGACGTGTAAAAGAGCGGCCAAATCAGGTTCACGATTTACCTGTCTTCATCCCATCCTTGCTCCATAGTTTTACGGAATTCAACAAAAGATGAACAGTAAATTGAAACTCACCATCACTACCCTAGTCATATTCTATCTCTAAATTTGACTGCTATAATTTTTTCCATCATTCCAATCTCTGGCAGTCGGGGGTCAATTTAGAAGAGAAAAACTGAAAACTCCAAACCATGCATGTCATGAAACAAGCCTGGAGAAGGCTACCACGTAGAATTTCCAACATCTTATTACATAACTGCATAATAATAATACATAACCAGTATTTGACGCCATGATGGTACAATGACTCCTACTGCAGGCTACTAGTTTAGCAATAAGCTGCTACATTATACACCTAACCTGTGCCAGTATTAAAGCATGTCTGAATCAACAGTCAGATAACTATTCATTACAACATTAAAGCTACAGTCATTTAAAGGACTTCGGACTAAAAGGTCAGAAAGATGTGATAGAGGTGAAGAGACTTAAATTGCTCTAAATGTAGTAACTCAAGGTTTAACCTCGTCAGCATTGCTGCCATTCTCAATCGCCTGTCCATCCACCTTTCCTTTGACCCCATCAACGCCTGTATGGTCAGGTTTCTCACCACTGCAATTCTCTGCTTCTTTACCCTTCATCTCTCCGTCAGACTCGGGAGCAGTTCTGTTGAGTTTCTCTTTGTCATCTTCAGCTTCATCCTTTTTCTCATCATCAATGGCTGCACTTGCTTTCTCCTGTTGGCCTGACCCCTGCTCTTTAGCTGCCTCACCCTGTGGTTGCTCATCCTTCTCTTGCACCTTTTCCTCATCTATTTTTTCTTTTTCATTTCCAGATGCTCCAGAACCATTTGATTTCCCTTTAGAGTTTCTGGGCTCTGATTCAGCTTTCCCCCCTTCAGTTTCAGCAGAAGTCTTGACTTCTTTTCCAGCTCCAGCTTCTTCAGTACAAGCTGCCTCTGTTTGAGTCTCTGTACCTAGTCCTTTATTCTCACCTTGATTTTCTTTCTCGACATCCTTTTCTACTTCTACCTCCATGTCGCCTTTCTCAGTTTTTTCAGCTACCTCTTTTGCCTCCTCGGTTCCTTCCAAAGTAGTTTCAGTGTCTTCACTCTCCTTTGAAGCTGATGATTTCTTGCTTCTCTTTTTTGGAGGTTCACTTTCTTTCACTGGAGTTACCTTTGCCTTCTCGCTAATCCTCGCTGATCTCCTTGGAGTCTCACCAGAGCCCCAGTCAAACTCAGATACTGCTGGACCACCAGGGTGTGCTTTGAGGTACTGTTCCAACTGTCTTTTGCTCGTGATTTCTTCCCCAGTTGGAGCAGAGAAAACGATCTCACCTTTCTTAGGGGTCCCACTTTTCTTGGGTACAAACTGCACATCAACATGGACCAAAAGGTTAGATTGACTACTGACCAGCACAGACAACCAACAATGCACTTGAAAAACATTCTATGTTAAGATAATGTCAATTTCAGTGCTAAGCATGTTCTATAAAAGAAGTAAAGTGATTCGAGCGGCGGCAGCTAAAAGGAAAGTGCAACGCTATGAAAGTCAAGATGATAGATTAAATTTCAAAGCTATGAATATGGTATAAATAAGTCGAATGGCAATACAGGATTTCTGCAACTTGAATACACTCAAATTCAAGGCAATTGCCGTCCTGCTGCTGTTGTTATAAGGAACCACACGCAGTCCCAGTGTGTTACTGTAATGCTATACAGTGATTCTAGGAAAAGAAAACCTCATCAATAACTTTATGCTAAAAGAAGCTTAACATTCAGGTGAGTTATTTAAATGACATTGTCCACGATAAGTTTCAAATCAATGTAATCTCAACCTCTAGTGAAAGGATTTCTTAGTCATTACCATGAACAAGAGGAGGGCATAGCTCGGTGGTGGTATTATGGGGACTTCAGAGGGATGTTATGAGGACAAAGTTCATTTAAGTTGCCCATTTCACAACCCCAGGAAAGCATCTCCACTTTATTTCTATGATTCCAATCAAAGTTATAAGAAAAGGAGGTAATATTTAACAAGCACACCACCTAAAACATTTCAGCTCCCATAGTTTCCTCGTGATTTCTACAAAGCAGGTATAGCTGACATTACTAGCATCCCATGTGTTAGGAGGAAAAGAGAGGAAGGCTGGCATCCAGATGACAAAGCATTTCTCCCTTTGTATCTCAGTCAAGAAATGAGAGGTTAAGAATTAGATGAAGGAAACCTATTGTAGTGGGACCTTTCCCTCCTCATTTGCACCCACCTCCAAAGATCAATCATACGGTGGATTAGCTTAAGCATTTAAATTCTCCACTTTTGATGCCATTTATTTCAATCCAGATAAACCAAATTTGTTTTTACCTTTAGTTTCACTCCCCAGTTCTTCTGCCTGCAATATTGATCTCCCACTAAACGAAACCTTATTAATTCTGAGTAGTGACAGTAAAGAAAACCAATAGGCATAGGCACCATAGTGCCACCCCATTTACAAGAACAAAACATATCATGAACTAAAAATCTAGGTTCATGGACTGCATACTATATCTGCATACAAAACAAATAATCCATTATTGAAGATCCTTTTGCTAGTAAAAAGTTTTTCAGAATGCCAAAATGTCATAATCTTGACCCATAAATCCTTTACAGTATTGAGAATAGACTCTTCCCCTCAAAATGTTCTTTTATTGCTCCACCAAAACATGGCTTCAAGCATTTAACTGCTTGTCAATTGATCCTGCCACAACTCGATAAAACCTCAAAGTCATACACCAGCCCTCATAAACTTCTCGCCCCTGCACAACGTAAAACTAAACCATTAATAGAATCAGCTACTTTTCTGCAGAAAAGACATCGGTTCACCAGAATTTTTCATCTCTTCCGAATATCATCAACAGCTAAAATTCTTCTTCCATATAGCCTTCAAAGGCTGTCAAATCTTCCATCAAATTCAAAACACTTATTTTGTCACAAAGCCCACAAGGAGGATTATACCTCTGGATTTGTTACCTTCACAGAAATTTCAAAGTGTATCCTTCCAACAACATAAGCAAACCATATTATTATCCTTTTCATCTTGTTCCTCCAAGAAAAGTAGAACATCTCACAGAAACACTCCTGTTTAAAAATGTATATTTCAGCAGTACTAAAGACTGCAGCATTCTCTGATAAAAATACCAATTCACAAACCAGAATTCCATCACTAGTACCTTCAGAAAGGCAGATTGACAACATAACAACAAGTTTACTACATCTCAACATAAAACCCCTTCACAAATATTCTTCAACATATTTCCAGAAAACGAGGGTCATTGACAGGAGACACCAAAATCTTCAACTCCACCTATAGTATTGCATTTTATGGGCACCTCAACCAGTTCTAGGAGGGAAAATTTGGGGACAATCCTACCCTAAAACATTACATTACATTGAATGGTCCAACTGAAGCGGTCAGAAAAACAAATTTTGGGACAATTCTACAAAGCAAAGTTTTTATAGATTGCTCTTGAAACTCAAATCAGTCGATTTAAGACTTCTATCAGTACAAGTAATGGTCCTAAATATCATACCATTAGCAATCCTATTAATCATTATAATAACATGAAATCCACCTGTATCTTTGAACCATATGTGCAGCATTCAAAATTGGCAAAAAAAAAAAATGAGCTTTATTCATCTAAAACTTTATTAGCATGTTTAGCTGCTCTAACAGTCCTATAAAGCATAAATAAGATAGAGAAAACAATGGAAATCTTTCTAAGCGCATCCATTATTTAATATACAAACAAAAAAAGACAAAGACAAAACCCAACCTCCCACATCCACTACCATATCCAACAAATAACTAAATTAAAAGGTACACTTAAAATTAACCAAATATAGCCACAATATTACTTAACAGAACTACAAACCCAGATAATTCCAACACAAAAAACCCAAAAATCCCACCTGATTTATAATAAATTTAAACCACACCCAAAAATCCCTAGTTACCGAATTCTACACCAAAAACTCAAAATTTAACATAATTTAAAAATACCCAATTCGCAATTAAATCAAACTATGCCAAATTAAAGCTCAAGACAAACAAATACCCCAAGAGATTCAAACTTTACACCCAAGAAAATACAGAGAGGGAGAATTCAAAAAAGGAACCTTCTTTTTCCAGCCAGAAGGAGCAGGAAGCTCTAAAGAGAAACCCTCTTCCTCTATTGCTACAGTCTCCTTGTCTTTCTCCATGGGGCTTGTCATAAACTTGACCTTGTCAATTACAAACACGAAAACTACATAAAAAAATAAAACGACATGTATTTTTATAGATAACAAAGCAGAGAGAGAAAGAGGATAAGAGACAAAGAGATTATATACTTTATCCAATTTTGTAATTGGTGACCAAAAATACTGACAAGAAGAAAAGAGATTATATACAGAAATCTTAGCTGCTTCCACGTTTTGATTAGTTTATGAGAGATTTTGTTGCGTGCTTTCTTTTTACTTTTTTTGTTTTCCTCTCATTTTTCTTACCTTGTGAAACGGTTGATGATGAGGCTTTGTTTTGGGCAAACTACATTCAAGTTTTTCGACTTTTAAGTATGTTTCAATCTGGTCTGTCTATCCTTAGCCTTTCATAATGTTTCGATCCTTTTGTTTTGATGTTTCGTTAATATTCTTAATTTTTTTATCCTTATGTTGGAACCTTTTTATCCAATGGCGCTTTGAATGCTTTTATGTGAATGTTGTGGCAATAATTATTTCTTTGTTATTACAAAATCAAATTATAGGGCTAATTTTTAAGAAGAAATTAAAGAACATGGACCAAAATTAATGACATAAAAAAAGAAGGGTTGTTTTTCATGTTTGTATTGACGTATCTTTTTACACTTTAATCCTTGAATTTTTTAAAATTTATATCCCAGTCATAAAACTCCATTTCTCTTGTATTTTATTTTTGTTGGTTGAGAGAGAAAATAAATACTCATCAGGAAAGGAGAGGAATGAGAAAGCTCTCAGTGGATTATATTTTCATGACAAAAAAAACTTAA
>Ga0307507_10009052_pt1 | contig 13437 bp, 9 predicted proteins | sample 7_EM_MG_FD_207223 | JGI IMG/M metagenome (GOLD analysis project Ga0307507, IMG submission 207223) | Populus trichocarpa ectomycorrhiza microbial communities from riparian zone in the Pacific Northwest, United States - 7_EM | ecosystem: Host-associated > Plants > Roots > Unclassified | place...
GGCTTTGGATGAAAGGCAAAAGTGTTCACTGATGGCATATGCTATCTTGTCTTGCTCTCTAAAGGGTGATAAAAGCCAGCCATATGGATTCAGAAGGGCTCTGGTAACCCATGTGAGAGAAAATATGTGGCACAGCATAATGGGAAAGCTTCAGACAACTGATTATTACTTTGATGATGCTTATGAAAAGTTTGGGTGGTTATTGAGAGACCAAAGATATTTCAGTGAAGCAGAGATAGTGGAAACCCAAGTTCTGATTGCACGAAAGAGGACCCTTGGAGAAGAACACCCAGACACATTGAGGGCTATGACAAACATTGCAGAGACATATTTCAATCTCAACAGATTTACAGAGACAGAAAAGATGGAGATCCAAGTTCTGGATATAAGAAATAGAGTTTTTGGAGCAGAACACCCAGATACCATTCAGGCCATGGAAAAAGTTGCAGGGACATATCAACACTTGCAGAAATATGCAGAGGCAGAGAAATTGAATAACCAAGTTTTGGATACAAGAAAGAAACTATTGGGATTAGAACATCCAGATACAATCTCAGTGATGGGATGTCATGCATTAACAGACTATAACCCAAATAAATACACAAAGGCAGAGAAACTGGAGATTCAAGTTAATAGCACTAGAAATAAAATCTATGGTCCAGAACATTTGACTGCCTTGGCAAACCTGGCAATAACATACAGGTGGCTCAGAAAATATGAAGAGGCAGAGATGCTGCAGATTCAAGTGGTTGATGCCAGAAACTGGATCCTAGGACCAGAACATCCAGATACAGTAGCTGCCATGGCAAATCTTGCATTGACATACTATGACCTGGAAAAATACACAGAGGCAGAGAAGTTGCAGATTCAAGTTGTTGATGCCCAAAACAAAATCCTTGGTCTGGAACATCCAGATACAGTGGCTGCCATGGCAAATCTTGCATCAACATACTATAACCTGAAAAAATATACAGAGGCAGAGAAGTTGGAGATTCAAGTTGTTGATGCCCGAAACAGAAGCCTTGGACTGGAACATCCAGATACAGTGGCTGCCATGGCAAATCTTGCATTGAAATACTATAACCTGAAAAAATATACAGAGGCAGAGAAGTTGGAGATTCAAGTTGTTGATGCCCAAAACAGAATCCTTGGACCAGAACATATAGATACAGTGGCTGCCATGGCAAATCTTGCATTGACATACTATAATCTTGAAAAATATACAGAGGCAGAGAAGTTGGAGATTCAAGTTGTTGATGCCCGAAACAGAATCCTTGGACCAGAACATCCAGATACAGTGGCTGCCATGGCAAATCTTGCATCAACATACTATAACCTGAAAAAATATACAGAGGCAGAGAAGTTGGAGATTCAAGTTGTTGATGCCCAAAACAGAATCCTTGGACCAGAACATATAGATACAGTGGCTACCATGGCAGATCTTGCAGCAACATACTGTGATCTGAAAAAATACACAGAGGCAAAAAAGCTGCAGATTCAGGTTGTTGATACCAGAAACAGAATCCTTGGACCAGAACATCCAGATACAGTGGCTGCCATGGCAAATCTTGCATCAACATACTATAACCTGAAAAAATATACAGAGGCAGAGAAGTTGGAGATTCAAGTTGTTGATGCCCGAAACAGAAGCCTTGGACTGGAACATCCAGATACAGTGGCTGCCATGGCAAATCTTGCATTGAAATACTATAATCTTGAAAAATATACAGAGGCAGAGAAGTTGGAGATTCAAGTTGTTGATGCCCGAAACAGAATCCTTGGACCAGAACATCCAGATACAGTGGCTGCCATGGCAAATCTTGCATCAACATACTATAACCTGAAAAAATATACAGAGGCAGAGAAGTTGGAGATTCAAGTTGTTGATGCCCGAAACAGAATCCTTGGACCAGAACATCCAGATACAGTGGCTGCTATGGCAAATCTTGCATCAACATACTATAACCTGAAAAAATATACAGAGGCAGAGAAGTTGGAGATTCAAGTTGTTGATGCCCGAAACAGAATCCTTGGACCAGAACATCCAGATACAGTGGCTGCCATGGCAAATCTTGCATCAACATACTATAACCTGGAAAAATATACAGAGGCAGAGAAGTTGGAGATTCAAGTTGTTGATGCCCAAAACAGACTCCTTGGACTGGAACATATAGATACAGTGGCTGCCATGGCAAATCTTGCATTGACATACTATAATCTTGAAAAATATACAGAGGCAGAGAAGCTGCAGATTCAAGTTGTTGATGCCCAAAACAGAATCCTTGGACCAGTACATATAGATACAGTGGCTGCCATGGCAGATCTTGCAGTAACATACTGTGGTTTGAAAAAATACACAGAGGCAAAAAAGCTGCAGATTCAAGTTGTTGATGCCAGAAACACAATCCCTGGAGCACAACATCCAGATACAGTAGCTGCCATGGCAGATCTTGCAGTAACATACTGTGATCTGAAAAAATACACAGAGGCAGAAAAGTTGCAGATTCAAGTTGTTGATGTGAGGAGCAGAATCTTTGGACCAGAACATCCAGATACAGTGGCTGCCATGGCAAATCTTGCATTGACATACTATAACCTGGAAAAATATACAGAGGCAGAAACATTGCAGATTCAAGTTGTTGATGTGAGGAGCAGAATATTTGGACCAGAACATCCAGATACAGTGGCTGCCATGGCAAATCTTGCATCAACATACTATAACCTGGAGAAATATACAGAGGCAGAGAAGTTGCAGATTCAAGTTGTTGATGCCCAAACCAGAATCCTTGGACCAGAACATATAGATACAGTGGCTGCCATGGCAAATCTTGCATTGATATACTATAAGCTGGAAAAATATACAGAGGCAGAGAAGTTGGAGATTCAAGTTGTTGATGCCCGAAACAGAATCCTTGGACCAGAACATCCAGATACAGTAGCTGCCATGGCAGATCTTGCAGTAATGTACTGTGATCTGAAAAAATACACAGAGGCAGAAAAGCTACAGATTCAAGTTGTTGATGTGAGAAACAGAATCCTCAGAGCAGGACATCCACATACAATCATGGCAATGCGAAAACTTGCAGCAACATTTGAAAGTATGGGGAAATATACACAGCAAGAGCAACTTGAGACCCAAGTACTGAATGCAGAAAATAGAGTCTCTGGAGAAAAACACCAGGCCAATCTAAGAACCATGGTCAGTCCTCCAGCTGGCAATGTTATGAATGATAGATATAACCATAAGAAAGGTAATTGATTTATTTACTACTCCATTATGCCAATTCTCATTGCAGTGTTAACAATCAGATCATCATTTTCTCCATATACCAAACAAAATTCAGGTGGTTAGATCTAAACTTTTACATTGGATTCATAAAAAGAAAGACATGACTTCATGATGATCAGATCACTTCATATCTTGACTGATTCTTGGAGGTGGAAGAGAAGTAAATGTTAGCTGAAGAATGAACATCACTTTAAAGTTCTGTGTACTCACTCTTGATATTGCCTTTGTGTATAAATTGTAGCTCTGTCAGTGGCCACTGATTTTTGTGTTGACATCTTCAATTTTGTATTATTTATGAACCAGCTTATGTTCACATTAATTGTGAGCACTACACACATACACATCTGATGTCGGAGTTTTCTAATATACGTTACAACCGGTTGCAGCCGGTTACAACAGATCCAATCACATTGGGCCGTTCGGACCGGTTTCAACCGAAGAGTGGTTGGTTGGAAACGCCATTTCAATCAAGTACAAACCGAGTTTCAACCATACTGCGTGTCTACAATTATACTAGTCTAATTTTTTGTAGTGTCCAATTCATTTTGTAGTTTCTACTTATCTATTCTATTTTGTAGTACCTATTTATTCTATTTTGTATGGTGTTATTCTAATCTGTATCGTATTTCGTAGTGTATTCTATTCTATTTTGTAGTATATTCTTTGTAGTCCTATTTTATTGTTGCTTTGAGTGGGATTCGAACTCTCAACCTTATAGTATTACTCACTTACCTTTGGTTAGTTGTCGATAGTTACCACTATACCAGCAGGTCATATATTAACATAAAATCTCAGGTTATTATGATGGTCATTTACTCAGGTCTACCTATAGACTACAAAAGTTTGTAGTCAACAACATGATGCAGTCCCCCGCTGCACTTCACTCCATATCAATTATCATGGGCCTGAGTAACATGAACCACTTGAAAATATAAAGCTGCTATGACTACAAACAAATGTAATAGTAATGAATCTTGCGAGTGCATGCTTTGCGAGCCTTTCTGGTATACACGCCGCCACTAAGGTAGAAATTATAATAATTATATTTTGCGGTTGCAATCAGGTTGCAACCCTGGTTGAAATCGGTGTCAATCTCTGCGGACCGGTCTCAACCCTTCTCAACCGACTTGGCAGGCCGTAACCCGGTTGCAATCACTGATTTTGGCTGAAATCAGTTACAACTGGGTTAGAACCGGCGTTCTAACATGGTTGTGACACCGGCCGGTTGTAACCAAAATAAAAAAAGTCCGACAGATATACAAGCAAACCCCAAATGCTTATTCTCCTCATGCATTGCAAAGTCCCTCCTCACCTTGACCATCTTCCTCAACACCACCTCCATAAAGTTCTTACAATCCTGGGTATGGAGTTCATGTAGGCTGGGGGCAATATGATATGGTGGTGATATCTCTACTTCAAACAATCCCATTAGTTTATTGTCAAAGGATGAATGACCTCTGATGGTGAAGGCCTCCCCATCTCTGAAGGTTGAAAAATCTTCTAAGTCCTGATTGTCCTGCAGGTCTGTGAGCTTGAGGAATGTAATGCATGGAACTTCCTGGAACTGAGTTATGGAGACATTCTTGAGTGTGAGGTGGAATGGGGAGAGGTGTGTGATGGAGTGGATCCCTTTGATTATGTCACATTCTAGGTCTTCTAGGTGTAAGTGTGACATGCCTGCTGAGTCCTGAGAATCCTTGGCAATCTGAGGAAAGTGACATCCTGGAGGATTAGGGTAAGAAAGCAAAGGGAGACAGGCAATCACTAAAATAGATCTGCAAGTCCCACAAGGGTTAGGCTTGCTTCACACAACTAGTTTGTTGCACTCAATTTCTTTTTAGATATTTGAATAATAATTTGATTGTCTATGCATTTCTGTATCTATGGGCAGAGTCATCAAGCCAATACTGGAGGTATAATAGTTGCCACATGGGCTGGGTCAAGGTGGCCAAAGTCATGTCAATGCAACCTGACATGAGTTGGTCCTGTTTTTGAAAATGAATGCTACAGGGGGAAACAACTAAAGAAAGATGTAATAAGACATCCTATGACTCTGATACATATGTTCAAACAGTCTAGCTCTTCTTATGTTGTTTCAGAAGATTTTTGATAATGCTACATAAGTTTAAGGGTTGATTTAACATGCAATACATAAGACATGGTGCATTTTTTCAGTACTTTTCACACCTCCACTAATTCTGGCTGGAATCTGCCAGAATCCAGGAATTCTGTCCATTTCTTGTCCTTCAAAAGTAAAAAGGATTCATAAAAAGACTACAATAAGGATCAAGTATTTACATACATAAAAGCAATGAAAAAATGTTATATTACCTATGAACATTTTGTACATAAATCAGGTAACTACCATATTAGGAAAAAAGGTAACAAGTATAAATTAAATGACGATGAACAACATCTGTTGTCATTTGTTGTCTAGTTGCCATCTCGCCGTGGGCAACGTGGTACCCAGTTGTAAAGAAAAAAAAAAACTACAAAAATATATATTACAGTACATAAGTTGTAAAGTGAGTAATGATGACGAATGACAACTTTGTTGTTGTTCATCATCTGGTTGTGACATGTCGCCAATGGCGATGTGGTGACTGCAATGGGTATTAGAGCAGAAAAGGGGTGAGGGGGGGTGTATCTCACCATATAAAGGATGACAATGAATGGTGACATTTGTCGCCATTTGGGTTTGGTTGCTATGCATGGTGTTGGGGGCATAAGCAAGCCACTTGGGTTTGGTTACTATGTGTGGTGTTGGGGGCTTGAGTGAGCCATTTGGGTTTGGTGACTATGTGTGGTTTTGGGGCCTGAATGATGACAAACAACGACAGACATTGTCATTCGTCATCTGGTTGCCATGTTGCCAAGGGTGACATGGCACCTCAATGGTTGGGTGTGTGGTGGTTGAGCTGTGGATGTGGTGGATGTGGTGGTCATGCATGGTATTGGTTGTGCCTTGGATGTGGTGGATGTGGTGGTCATGCATGGTGTTCAGTCATCACCAGCTGTGGTTAGCAAGGTGGGGGGAGTACATACCTTTGTAGGAATATAAACAACAACAGTGAATGATGACATTGTCATCATTCATCATTTGGTTGCCACATTGCTGGCAGTGATGTGGAAGCCTTGCATTCCATCCCTCACATTGTTGTGGCTGGTACTTGTTGACTGGGTGATGTGGCATTGCCATGTTGTTGCTGCTGTGGTGGATTTGGGGTGATGGATGTGGACGATGGTGGTTGGTGGTGATGATGGTGAGATGAGGGTGGTGAGGGCACAGTGAGGCAACTGTGGTGGGCGTCATCGATGGTGGTGATGGTGGTGGTTGGGAAAGAAAGAAGTGATGGGTTGTCAATGATTCTGTTCCTGTCATTCTGGGGGGCCATTCCTTCTGTGTGATTCCTGGAACCATTCCAGCAGAATTGGAATTCTGTTCTACATTCCACCGGAATGGTATAATCAATTTGGCAGACCTCTGTGCCAAAATTGATTCCTCTGGAATTCCAGGAATTGCCTGGATTCTGGCAGGAATCAGTGGAGGACAATAAAGACCTCCAGTTATCTGGAAGGTTGACTCTGGGCTGTGGGCAGGTAGGACAAAAAAAAGCCATCTCCCCTGGCTTCAGAGCAGTACCTGTATGACCAAATACAGAAGTAGCCAGTTCAGTAAGATTACAGTATTGTCTACCAACCCTGATTAACTCATGGTACTGGTTCTGTCAATCTTTGAGATGAAGTGGCTTGTTACTTTAAAAACCATACCAGAATGGAATTGGGAAAGGCAAAGTTTGTGATTCTTCTCAGTTTGGAGTAATAGTGGGTGGCCGAGGTCTTGCATTCAAGATTTTCTAGGAGGTAGTCATCCAGGAGTTGGAAGGTAAACACCATCTTGCAAGACTTGTATGTGGATGGGTACAATCCAACCTGGAACAATTGTATGTCCTTGGCAGCTGCCTGAGAACATCCACAGAAGATGACAGGCAGGTAATTGACTCCTGAAGTATGCATGATGGTCATTACCTGGCCACCATTGTGAACCTGATCCTGTGGCTTTGGATTGGCTGAGGTGCTGGGAATGTCTTCACAGTCGAACCATCCCTCCTCATCAAGGTCAAGGTTGGCAGCTTGTGGGCACCAATCACCATTATGACCAAGGTGGATAACCGATCCCACTTTCCAGAGCCAGCTTTGTTCATAAAAGATGCCAGTCCACCATTCAATGCTTTCCTATCCAAAAGTTCATGGAGGTATAGATTACACTTGGTTTCTTTCCAGATCCTCATGTAATCATTGGATGACTGAACAAAGTAAATTAGCTTCAAGTATATGAATATATTATATGAGGAATTTCTACATTTCTGTTGGGTTGATCTTCAAGAGGAGGAGCATAATCAATGTATGGCACATCATTGTCTGCCATTTTGTTGTCTCTTTCCAGGTGGCTGCAGTTCTGCTTTTTCACTGGGGAAGATGGCAGGGAGACTACAGTTGAAGAGGGAAAAGACCTCCTTCCATTTTTTATGACAAGCTTGTTAAAGTGAGGATTAGTAGTGTTGCTGTATACCATTCTTCCTTTTCCCATGTCTGACTGTTCAAAGGACCAAGGATATAGCAGTTATGTGAAGGGGGAAAGGGAGAGCAAAGTGTGGCTGTTAAATAGCAAACACAAACATTAACACATGTCCAGCTTGGTATGCCTAGTATTGAAGTCCCCTACTTTGCAAAAATCTCTGTATTGAACCTATCTGGCTTGTCCTTTGTCAGCAATCCATCTTTAGCAGAATCTGAGAACAAGGAAGATGATGTTCTTTCTTTCAAACTTATGGAGTTTGTTGAATCACTACTAATTATCTTTAAACATGGTAGGTAAGTTCACTCTATAATTTATACAACCAGTACACCCATGTGCATGAATTTGAATTCCAGTCAAGCTGCACAATCCCATAAAAACCAGGCTGTAACAGTAGAATAAGTCCCAGTAAACAATGCTAGCAGGTACATTAGCACAATCTCCTTTCAGACACTTTCAGACTGGCTTATGTTTGGTAAAGTTAAATTTTATTATCTTCTTCCTTATGTGGTAGGTACTTTGGTTCAAAAGTGGCTTCAAAGTATGGTATATCATTCATTATTTCATTAGTACTACAGAAGTTACATGAACCGATGAGGAACATTGATTAAGCTAGAGCATCTAGCTTGTAAAACTTGACTGCTGGGTTGGCTACTACCATGGTTTGAACATTGAACTCAGCTACAGGTTTACAATTTCTTTGATCGGGTGGAACGAACACTCTCCTTGGCAATCCTCTTGAACCAATCTCGGGTCACTATACCAAGCTCACTTGTAGAAACCTTTTCTTTTATAGGACAAGGTTTTGGTTTTGGTTTTGGTTTTGGCTTGACAGGGTCACCATCACCCAACTCCATGAAATCAAAAGGCTTAGAGCTGACCTGTGAAACAACCCCACCCATTGTCAACTGCTTGTGAAAGGTAGGCTTGAAGGGTTCCTCAGCTTTTTTGACTGGATCTTGCACAACCACTGAGAATGCAAGGGCCTTTTTGATTTTGCCTGGTGGGGCATTTATTGGGCCAAATTTATAACTGGCCTCTACCCAAGGATTCTTGGTTGGGGGGGCTTCCTCATCATCAGCATATTTTCTTTTCTTCCCTCGTTCACTGGACTCCATGGCTGACTGAATGACATCGGTACTTGCTGAGCAGCCCAAGTTGGCTTCCCAATAGCTCCCATGCTGTAAGCAGTCCCTAGGATGCACAAAGAACCACCTAAGCCAAAAGGCAGAATAACTGAGAAGTTATATTCTCAGTCAGTGCATCCTATATATGATACAGTATGGGAACTGTAGTAATCATTGCCATGATTACACCCTCCCTGACTCTGGAATTTTGCCCCTCGTACAGACCTGGTCCCAATCCCATAGTCCTGGAGTGCCCTGTGGGTTTCCAAAGTGGGAGTGCTCATATAGGCCACCCCAAGGGTCTACCCCCTTGCAACTGACAGTATCCATTCCCCTGCGAGTCACCAGACACATGTTTCAGGGATGGGTGGTGGGTGTGAGTCTGTGAAGTATTGGCAATTGACGGACAGTGGCAGTAGCATGTGTAAAAAAAATGTGGGGACACAGATAAAAGGGGAAGCAGGTGGACAGATACAGGTGATTGTAGTGGAGATGGCAAGGACAGTGGAGATAGTGGCAGGGAGGTAGATGGTACAGGCGAGCAGCCCTCCACTATGAAATAGTTACAGTGGGTAGTAGATGACAGACAGCACAGTATAATATGCATGATTGTTACTATGTGCACATTGTAGAACAAGGTACGGACAGTCTTGTCGACGTTGGCACTTTAACTGTTCAGAAAATGTGTGTCAGCTGAATATGAGCATGGTTAGACTTCAAAAAAAAGTGGAAATCTGTTCCCCAAAAGTGGGAGTAGATAACACTAAGAAGAGATAACTCAATAAGAAAATCCCAAGACAGAAGTATACCGAGAGTATGATTCTGAGAGATTTAAGTATGGGGAATATGTATGCGAGAGAGAGAGAGATGATGGTGGTAGCAAAGAGAGCAGGGTATGTACATGTTGGGTCTGATAAAGGATGCTGCCATCCAACCTCTTTCCACCTCTCTTCAGACTCCTCCAGTGACGAACAACACGCATATATCCCATCAAAAATGTCCGATGTCGCTACTGTTGAGTTGACCAGTGGAAAAGCGCCAGTCCTAACAGGTGGTGATGTCATGCCAGCCATAATGATGGAATTCGAAAACACTTGTCATGATTTCTTTGAAGCTAAATTGGTTCCCACAGAAAAACAAGTTGCCTTCATTCTCCCAGGCATAAAAGACTTCCATATTTGTAATTGGATTGCTGCAGACTGTGCTACCATTGTAGTGCTTCCTTTCACATCATTTATGTCCCAACTCCGTAAAAACTCTCTTCACCCCGATTGGGAGGATCACATTCACAATGAAATTTTAAAATCGCGACTTGACCTGAACAAGGAATCGTTTTGGGCATGGTCCCAAAATGTCATTAAACTGAACTGTTTATTAAGGGACACCACTTCCTTGTTTGATGACAACACCCTCTGTAATCAACTCAATGCCCACCTCGATGATGATTTGAAGGATCATGTCAAACACAGTGAAGCAAAGAAGGAAAAGACTCTCAAGTCCTGGATCGATGCTGTGTGTCATTTGGACAAGACCCAGATTAGCAAGAACAAAAGCCACTGGGATCTCATTGAGGAAAGTTTGAACCAATGTCAATCTAAATGCCAGGCAACCGATTCCAACTCCTTGCACAATGACACCAACCACAATCATTGTATCAACACATCCTCGTCATCCACCACAACTTCCTCATCATCATCTTATGTTCCCCTACTGACCCTTCTTGACGCTGAATGCACCTCGCTGAATGAACACAAGGGATGCACAAAATGCAGGAAGTTTTATGTTAATCATCGTTTGAGGGATTGCCCTCCAGGTTTCCCTAAAGGTAAGGGCTACAAAACCTTGACCATAACTGATGCCCTCACCGCGAAATGGGGCAGGAACACTTCCACATCTACTACCATTTCCAAACCCACCTCTAAACCTGTGGCAGCAACCACACCTTCCTCAGATGATGATAATGAGGAGCTGAGCATGATTGCAGCCATCTTACCTTCTGTCAGCGATTACTCCTCTGATTCCAAAGAGGACAACCTCACCATTCGTGATGTGAGTGCGCCGATTAAATCTAAACACCTTGTTTGGCACTGTCAGGTACATGGACTAACGAATGATTTCCCAGTGAAAACATGTGCACTCATCGACAACGGTGCTGACCTGGTCCTCATTTGTCCCGAACTTGTCGCTGAATTGAATTTGAAGAAACACCGCCTCCACACGCCTGAACCTGTAGATGTTGCATTGAAAATGGACAGAACTCTTGAACAGAATTGTATGAATATGTTAAACTCTCACTTACCTCTTTAGATGCCATCTGGACTTTGAAATCAGTTAGAGCTCTCATCACACCTGGCCTCTGCATGCCCATTATACTTGGACTGCCTTTCTTGATACACAATACCATTGTTACAGACCATGAAGCTTGCTCTTGTATTGATAAATGGTTGAATTATAACTTGTTGAACCCTTTACCTGTCTCCCCACCTCCTCCTCCTAAACCTCACTTGAAAGAACAACTGAAAGAATTGAAAGCTGATAAAAAACTGGTCCTTGTAGAATTAATGATGGTTTGCAACACCCATTTTAAAAATCATAAACTTCAGCCAGAAATTGTTGAGGATTTTAATGTTGCCAGTGCAATATGTGAACATATAGAACTCTTAGCTACCAAAGATGCATTGTTGAAATGAGAAAAGAAACTGAGATCTGATTTTAAAGAAGTTTTCGAACCTATTCCACATGTCAATGAGTTACCTTCTGATGTCTTTGCGTCAATACATTTAAAAGATGCAGAAAAGACGATAAAAACTCGCTCATATCCATCTCCATGGAAGTACAAAGAAGTGTGGAGTATTCTAATACAGTCGCATTCACCCTCCATCTTCTTCATATGCTTTGCCTGCATTTATTGTACCTAAATCTAACCCAAATGTTCTCCCACACTGGGTAAACGATTACCGTCAGTTAAATGAGAATACTGTAATGGATTCACATCTGCTTCCCCAAATAAATGATATCCTGTCCGACTGTGCAAAAGGAAAAATTTGGAGTACAATCAACATGACAAACAGTTTTTTTCAAACTCGAATGCACCATGATCATGTACACCTAACAGCAGTGAACACTCCCTTGGGATTGTACAAATGGCTCGTCATGCCAATGGGCCTGAAAAATGCCCTGGCCATTCATCAACACCGAGTCACAGCAGTGCTGAGAAAATACTTAGGAATTATCTGTCACATATATCTTGACAACATTGTCATTTGGTCGCAAACCATTGATGAACATGAACAAAATGATAAACTTGTATTGAACGCCCTCCAAGATGCACAACTGTATGTGAACCTGGAGAAAATGAACCTTTTCTGTCTGGAAATTGACTTCTTGGGTCACCACATCAGTGCTCGTGGCATTGAGGCTGATGGCAAAAAGGCTGACTGTATTGTTAACTGGCCAATTCCCAAATCAGCTACAGATGTCAGGAGTTTCTTAGGTTTAGTCAGGTACCTTGTGGACTTTTTGCCTGTGCTCACAGAGTACATGGGAATCTTAACTGAACTGACAATGAATGAATCAGAAAAAAAAATCCCAGCATGGACAGACTGTTACCACCGAGCTTTTGAAGCCACTAAATCAATTGTTGTTGGCAGAGAATGCCTGACCACTATAGAATTAACAAAATTACCCAAATACAAGATATTTGTAACAACAGACACTAGTGATAAGCGTTCTGGCGCTGTGCTATCCTTTGGAAAAACATGGGTTTCTGCACGTCCCATAGCCTTCGATTCAATGACCTTTAAAGGGGCTGAATTAAACTACCCTGTACATGAAAAAGAGTTGCTGGCAATAATCAGAGTGCTTAAAAAATGGCGGGTTGACCTTCTGGGATCTCTGTTCTTTGTTTACACTGACCATAAGACCCTTGAAAACTTTAATACACAAAAAGATCTATCGTGCCATCAAGTGCGATGGATGGAATTCATGTCCCAATATGACGCAAAAATTGTTTATGTCAAAGGTGATGACAACACTGTTGCCAACACTCTCTCATGTTTACCTTCCCACCCTACAACAGAAGAAGCCAAAAACGCCACTTGACATCCATACAGCTACTGCAACGACAAAGTCAACATCATTGCAAGTGTATTGTATGGTGAACCCATCAGTCCTCGCAAATCTGCCAAAGCGCTTGTGAACACGATGGTCCTCAACTCTATCAATGCCATGCTGAACATTTCCACTGACAGGCATCTACTGCAGGAAATAAAAGATGGCTACATAAACGACCCTTGGTGCAAACGACTGCCTGCCACTACCCCAAGCTGGCCAGAGCTTCATCTTGAAGACAGCCTATGGTATGTTGGCAACCGACTAATCATACCACATACAGGTACTCTTTGTGAAACACTGTTCCAATTGGCACATGACACCCTTGGACA
>Ga0307507_10009053_pt1 | contig 13432 bp, 4 predicted proteins | sample 7_EM_MG_FD_207223 | JGI IMG/M metagenome (GOLD analysis project Ga0307507, IMG submission 207223) | Populus trichocarpa ectomycorrhiza microbial communities from riparian zone in the Pacific Northwest, United States - 7_EM | ecosystem: Host-associated > Plants > Roots > Unclassified | place...
CCAAATAATATACTACCTATAACCCCACTAATATAACTCTATATTTTATAAATAGAGGCCTGTTTTATAGCTCTATTCTAGGGCTATAAAATAGACCTTTATTTATATAATTTAAGATTGTTTTGGTAGAGTTATAGAGGGTGCTTATTTCTAGGAATGGAGGGGTTGGATAAGTTAGTGGAGAGCCTTAAGCTATTACAAAGCACCCCCTATAACCCTACTAATAACGCTCTATATTAGTGGGGCTATAGGGGGTATATTGTTTTAATGGGGAGGCAATACGCGCTACTATAGCTTAGCGATTTTTACTAATCTTTTATAACCGACAGTACCAATCTTTTATAGTAGAGAGTAGAGGCTCTGCATGAAGCTCTGCATAAAGCTCTATAAAAGCTCTGTAAAAGCTCTCTATAAAGCTCTGCTTAAAGCCCTATTTAAATCTCTAAAGTTCTATTAATATATAGCACTAATATACTATAACGCTCTATAAAACGCTTTGCACAATACTCTATATTAAAGACTATATATAGAGGCTCTATACAACACTTTATATAACGCTCTATATATAATGGCTATACTCATAGAGGCTTTATATATAGGGCTCTATATAACGCTCTATATTAAAGACTCTATATATAGAAGCTCTATATATATAGCTTTATATAAAGCCTAGTACTAGCTATATTTATAGCGTTATATAAATAAAATAAAAGATTTAGTTTTATAGTTAAAATTCTATAGATACTAAGCCTTATTTGGATATTATATTTAGGCTATCCTTAGATAGGATTATTATCCGCCTAACTAAATAGGATAGTTTATTCTTTATAAGTATATCTTTAATAGACTTATAAAGGATAGGCTAGATAGGCCTCTTAAATAATAGACCTATTAGCTAATAGTATTCGGAAACTATCCAGATAGTCTTTAGATAGCCTTAGCTATATTTTTTAGTATATAATTATTTAAAGCTTAAAGAGGTCTAGACATCTATAATAAAATAAATATTTATTAGCTAAGTAGTTATGTAATTTTTTAATTAAATATTGTTATATTATATAGAGGCTCTGCGTATAAAAGCCTTATATAAGGCTTTATATAAGGATCTACACGAATCTCTATATATAGAGGCTCTACACGAAGCTCTATACAAAGCTCTACGTATAAAGGCTCTGCACAGGGCTCTGCGTATAGAGGCTCTATATAAAGCTCTACACGAAGCTCTATACAAAGCTCTATATAAAGCTCTACACGAAGCTCTGTATAAAGCTTTTATATAGAGCCTCCGTAGTAGAGCCGTCGTACTTAGAACCGTTATACGCAGAGCCGTTGCGTAGAGCCTCCGTATATAGAGCTTCGTGCGGAGTTTCGTGTAGAGCTTTATGCAGAGCCTTATATAGAGCTTTGTGCAGAGCTTTATATAGAGCTTCGTGCAGAGCCTCTATACGTAGAGCCCCGTGCAGAGCCTCCGTCGCAGAGCTTTATACAGAGCTTTGTGCAGAGCTTTAGTAGAGCTCTATACGCAGCTCCCCCTAAGCCTTATTCTGTAGAGCTCTTGTACGCTTTATATCTATATAATATTACTTATCCTTAGGATATTTAGATAAAAGTGGTACCATTTTAAAGCGCTTTATAAGCTCTATAAATCTATACTAATAGAAAATTTATTTATTTAATATTGGGAGGTGTATTACAAGTGTAAGTATATTAAGGGGATTTTGCTAAGACTATCTGGAGACTATCTGGATAGTCTCCAGATACTATTAGCTGATAGGCCTATTATCTAAGAGGCCTATCTGGCCTATTCTCCGCAAGTCTGTCTTCTAAGGTTTTTATACGGTGCTATAAAGTACCCCTATTAACAAAAATACATCTAATCCTATATAGTTTTATATATTAAAATAAGTACCTGGGTTTCTAGCTGCACCAGCGCGTTACTATTAACACCTTATAGCAATGTTAACTCCATCAACGCCCCCCCCTAAGCATTACCACCTTACCCGCGATGAACGGCTTTAAGTATAGACGCTATATAAGGCTAAGTATAGCGTTAAAGAGATTCAAGACCTGCTTTATTTTACAAGGAGATAGGTTTCCTACGCGATTACTAGCAAACAGGTCACGCCTAAGAAACGCTCTGGTCGACCCCGAACCCTTATAGATGCTTAGGTTGATGAGCTCGTCAATTATATACGCTTAACGCGAGCTGCCCAGCAGATAAGCTTCTTAGCTCTTTCTTTAGGCCCTTTTAAGAGGTGGGAAGTAGGGCAATATACTATCCGCAACGCTCTTCAATTAAGAGGGTATGTACGCCGTATAGCTCGCTTAAAGCCACCTCTCTCTAAGCAGAATTAATAGCTACGCTACTAATGGGCAAAGAAGCATAAGAACTGGGAGCTCTACCAGTAGTATCAAATCCTATGGAGCGACCAGACCTAGGTAACAGGTGGCAGGCACTAGAAGGTCTAGGTTACAAGAATAATAGGCGAGGAGCTTAATAATACCTACATTGTAGAGAAGCTACGTGAGGTTATTTAGGAAGCTTAGGTGTCAACCAGAAGTCTATACGCAGGTCAGAAATGAGAAGTCTATCTATTGAATGTGGCTCTAGGGCCTCTATATATACATAAAAAGGGTGACTGAGTTAGTAACCAAGTCGGTAATCAAGTTAAGGGGTCGGTGACCAAGTCAAGGTGGCAAAGAAATCCGATTTAGGTCGACATTGGGACTCTATCTCTATTAAAGACCTAAGAGAGCTTATTATTAGTATGCTAGCTAGGTACTAGGCGGTTATTAATGCCTATAGTGGTTACACTAAGTACTAAGATCTGTATATAATACTAGACAGAACTGGGCTTATATAACCTTAAAGTATATAGCGAACACCCCTGTTGTGCGCGGGCCATATATAAAACTTATATCTAACACTAGTAAAGGTAAGGGTTATAATAATAGGGCTGTTTTATTAATAGAGGAGTTCTACTAGCTGCGTGAACAGGTTTTAGGCTCTCGGCATCTATACACAATATTATCGCTTTTAGCGTTAATTGAGTGGCGGCTAAAGAATATAGCTATTAATAACTAAACAGCCTCTATTTATTCGTTGCTTGTAGAGAAGTATGCTGGTTATTTTATAAAGGAGTGTTTTATTAAGGGCTAGCTGGTATATTAGGAGGTCAGTTTCCTTGTTTAAAGCAGTAGGTAGAAGTGGCGCAACTAGAGAACAAGTTAGATTTTACATATACTTAGGTGGTTAATAATTTTAATAATACGTTATTATGATTATTGCTTAAGGCGGTAGTATAAAGTGATTGTTAGTAGAAAGGCAAACCTAGCCGTTGGTTAAAAGAGTTAGCCTATATATAGACCGCGTCACATACGTGATTGATCTTGTTAATGTATTCCATAAGCGAGTTGCCCCTACCCCCCTCCCCCCCTATTTAACACCAAACTATAAACTTTAGATCTCTCCTTGCACACATATGGAAGTTATAAGGCCGCAGTAATAAAGCTATATCTCTCTTAGCTAAATGCTGTAAGCTATAAAAGCGGGTCCTAGAATCCTATTACCCCTTCACTCTATCGTCACTTAGGGTGCTCAATAAGCGGAGAATAGAGAAAGCCGTATTAGAATCTTAAAGCGATATATTATAGTAGGTAAGGCAAATATTTACCTTTTGTTGAGTGTATAAGTAGATTGGATTAGTATAGTAGCGAAAAACATGTATCCTACCGTTATTATTCTTGCCGACAACTAGCGTAGAATTGGGATAGGCAAGGCAGAGTGAGCAGGATCGTATAAGATTCAAAACAGATCTAGAATGGTTATAAAAGTAGTCTCCGTTCCGCAAGTTGCCACTATAAGTAGGGAGGGTGGCCGACCTATACCAGCTACACCCTTGTTAAGGTGGCGTTTCCCAGACATTAGCGGTTAAAGCTCCGGCACAATTATTATATAGGGTGTTATCCATTTAACTAAAGCCTCTTTCCTTAGCCAAAGAAAGGTGGCCGCTATAGAGTCGGCCGCCATAATTATGGGAGGTGGGTTTGTCTAGGATTTTAAATATATGGCCTAGAGCGATCGTTATTAATAATGGTTATTAATAGAGCTGTTGCCCTGCAAGGCTGGGTCTACCTTTTATTGCTTAAAATATTTGGGCGGTTAATAAGCCGAGACCTATATCTCTATAGGTGACTTTATTCTGCCACCTTCCACTTATACGTGTAAGTGTAGTATCTACCTTTAAACTATAATCCCCTTACTTGCAATAAACTGACTTAAGGCATGCCAATCGATACTATCAGTGCTAAGATAGAAAATGTATGCCTTTTTTACTTCCCCCTTTGTGTTCAATTTTTATAACTAATGTAGCTATTATAGGAAATTATAATCCTTTAATATAATGTCTGCTTTAAGCTTAACTGGCTCTTAGATATAAATCTAAAGTATTCCTAGCTAATCTATAATTAGGCGCTTATACTTTCCGCAGCTATTAATTCTATAGCCATATACTATATTGCTATTAGAGACTTGTTTAAAGAAGATTTACAGAATTGTAATAGTAATTTTATTGATCCTAGTAAGCTCCTTTTGGCTTCTAGCTTGTCCCTTTTACCTATAGGTGAGCTAGCTGAATAGACTAAGGCAAGTACTGCTAATTAGTTTTCCTTTTATAACGGTGATTTAATGCTATCTCAAGGCGTTAACACGACCCCCTAAAAGTCTCCCGCGCCTTCTCTTTAATACCCTTTGTCCTGTACGGAAAACTAGTTCCCCTCCGCAACTACAAACTCATTAATCTAAAGTGTGGAGATATTGCAGTAAAGTCCTAGTAGTTAACCCTATAATTATACAGATAACCAGAAAGGAGAGAAAGAACAGTCGCTGTCTTAGGTAGACGAGCAATACTATAAAGAGCCTTAATAATTAATCAACCATAATCTCTAATATGTGAGGCGGGACGACCAAACACAGGCGCGTAAAGAGGGGCAGGATAAGGCAGAGTTGGATAATATTTACGGACGGGATAACGTAATAGAAGAAGTTAGATGCGATCCTAAACCGTAAAGCAAAACATACTAGAGAGAAGGAGCATAATCGCCTGCGAATAAAAAGTAACTATAGCGAGCTAAGCCTACTAAAACACCGAACACAGCGATTACTAGGTCTGGAAGGACGATATTAGAGCGGCTTTAGAGCAAACGAAAAGTTAACGATTAACACTCCCACAAGGTCAAGAGGCTATAGAAAAAAACTCTAAAGGAGATTCCACCTATCCATAACTGCAAATTTCCGTTAATAGAGATATATTAAACCTTTGCTGACTATAGCTTGTTGGACAATTCTAATAGGCTCTAGCTCCTTACTTGCTTATTCTTCGCGGTTGCTAGCTAGGACGCTTTTATACAGCTACAGAATTCCTATCTTACTATTTGGGAGAGTATAAGCATAGTTATTCTTTCTTCTAGTAACACAGTATCCGCAAATATAGAGTCTCTGGATTAATTGGATGTCTTACTTACTACAGCTTTTATTATAAAGCGATTCCACCTAATTGGATTAGTGGAAGCTTATACGCGGCTAGAATAGAATTACCGGCTTTAACCAGTCCGGTAGACCAGATGTTGGTGGAATAAAGAGCGAATATTAGAACTAGGTTACTACGGCTAGGCTGCTTCCCGCGCTCTAGACAATATACTATCCCAGGTATATCCTAAACTTATAAGGTATATAGTTGAGTATAATAAACAACTAACTACCCTAAAAAATAGACTTAGTTAGGGACGTAACTGGCATATACTAGCAGCTCAATTTAGTACTAGTATCCTTACTTTAGTCCTAACTAATAATAATTTTGGTATCTATAACTACGAGTAAGTTTCCTTCCTGCTAGCAAAATCTATACTAGGCTAACTTCCTATAGTATTAAAAGACTTCTAGTAGATAATTTTAAATTGCTTATTAATATTTTAGATAAAAAACGTGGTGGTTTTTTCTATAAATACAGCTAATAGATAACTTACTTTCTTAATCTCCTCTTAGGACCAATTCCAGAGAGAAAATATATACTTAAGGATACAGATGGATCTATTGTAAAGGAGGAGCCATTTAACTCACTAGGTTTAATAGAATACCTAGAACTAGATGGGTAAATATTAGCATAGATTTTTGCATTATATAGGGATATATATCAATTATATATATAGATCATTATAACTAAAAAGCTTAATATAGCTCTCACTATGTATATTTATAAACTTTACGCAAAGACAAATTTAATAGGTATTATATTTAGGTTTAGGGCTTCTAGGAGGCTCTTAATCCTAAAAGAACTAATCTTAATTACCTATTCCTACCTTTATTTTCTAGTATAATTACTATAGAGGAACTATAAACAGTGCAGATAGTAGTAAAAGAATAAAAGATTAGAGATATAGCAAAGTGTAAAGCTTTGCACGCCTAAGGCAATACCAAGCTAGGTGCCTATACTGCGCTATACCGCGCATAGGGCTAGGATAATAAAATATACACCTTACTCCTTATAACAAGTAATAACTAAGGGAGCACCCAACTAACCTAAAAAAGTCTTTTATTTAACGCCTAAAATTAGATACTTGATTTTCAAGGTCTACTTAATCCCCTAAACCTCCTTAATATCATCGCCTCCTCTCTAGCGCTCGGCCCCGAGTTGGGCAGCAATACTAATTATTTAAGCAACAGGAAATTCTACTAATAACTCTCCACTCCGCCTAATTGCTTTTATGGTATCTTAAGTCCAAATAAATCTAGAATATCTTCTTAATGGGCATTTTTGTCTTGTCTTTACGCTTGCTCTAGTTACTCTTATTTATATCGGCCCCGATCTTAACACAGCGCTTAATGGCCTTATTTCTAGTCTAACCGCTATACTTAATAAGAAAGGGAATAAGCCTTACCATTTTACTACAACGTATAGTCTTGTAAATATTATAATACTACTTAATTGCTTTAAGCCTGGTAAGGATATACATCTCTAACTTCTATAATTGCGCCTCCGAAGTGGTATACTTATAGCATACACTCTTAAAGATACAAAACTCTTAGGGCGTATTAATAACTAACTAAAAGTAATCTATAAATACTAACTAAAGCTAGAGGTTCCTTTTAGATATATTAAAGACTGGCGTGGATATAGACCTAGAGATTACCCTATTTATATATAAATAGTGAACGCTAGTACCTCCCGGGATGTCTAGCAAGAATTTAAAGCCGCTATAAGTACTCTTAATTAAAGGCTCCTCTGATAGATATTCGGCTAATAATACTAAGTTAAGGAAGAACCGTTTAAAGCCTAAAAAGGGGAAATGTCTATTAAAGGTAAGAGACATTAGCCGGAATAATATAATAAAGCATTAATTGTAGACACAGTAATTTAAGAGATGGAGTTAAGAAATAATATTTTTAAGTTTTTCTGTCCAAGGCTAGAGGAATTTGGAAAGAGACTTAAGGTTTTATTTAACTTAGCTACATTTGTAACTATAAATAAAGAGTGCTATATTAGGCACTTCTAACTTTAAAAGGCTTATTACATCAATTCCGGCGTCCTATACTCTAAATTATAGCTATATATACCCTGTAATGTCCTTATATTCCAGATATTATTTAGATTGTTTTCTGTACACTATACGCCGTTTTGTCTAGCCGTATTACACTTGCGCGTGCACTTATTAGAGTAAAAGTAACTATAACTATATAAGAGTGTTTCCTAAACATATATAGTATGCCTTTAGAGACGAGTTAGCTGCTTTCTATAGATAGTAAGGAACGATTTTATAAATTTAAGGCAGAATGCTGGCTCTTTGTAGGAATTTATAGTTTTATAGCCTTTTACGGAGTAATATTTCTTAAAGCTGTTAGTATGGAACAGAGCTAAGGAAAGTGGACTTTAGTAGGTATATAAACTATTAATACTTATCTCTACTTAAATAAGGCTGGGTTTATGCATATTAATGCAGATATATTAGCAGCAAAGATGCATAAAAACAGCTGCATATAGCAAGAAAATGCACTTAGATATTCAAACTATTCCATTTTAAGGTGCCTGCGGTAAGGCTCTAAGATATTAAGTAGTAGCCTTGCAGGTATCACTAACCGGTAAACATAGATCCTTTTATATCTTAGACATTAACATCTAGTAATACTACCTATAAGTTAATATCCAAAACGTAGCGAAAGTAACAGTATCCTGTAAATAAAATGAAGCAGGGGCGCCAAGTAGGCCATTCTACTATAGGCTTAGTAGGGGTATTCTAAAAGGATATTTTCCTATAGATGCCTCCGCTAAGAGGATAGTGCCTGGAATATGCCTCTGAGCGAGCTCACATGGCATAAACTGCCAATTTAGTAGCGAGATAATAAATATATACGCTCTAGATACCGCCCTTTATCTAGCTCTTTTACCTATCGCTATAAAACCTTTATTTATATAGAAGCTCAAAAGCGCTCTACTTTAGTGCAGCTAAGTAGGTATATAAACAACAAGTTAATTCCTCCTGCCGTTATAGTTATATCTGTCTAACTGGCATTATTAGCTGGTGCCTCTTCCCCGCTAGAGGCTATATACCGTATCTTGTCCTTAATAAACAGAACTATGTTTAAGCTTAAAGATTTGCTATGCTTAGGTCCTAAGGAAAGCGGACAAATATATTAATTATGCTAGCAGGGAGGGTAGCTAACCCACTTTAGCCACACCCTTTATAACGCCCTACTTTTTAAGGTTAAGAATAGAGAAAGTAGAGAAAGTAGGCAGCTATAGTGTTAGAACAAAGAACTATTATAGGCTTGCCACTGTTGGTTAAGCACTAGCCCACGAATTACATAAGGCGGATAAGTGGCATAGTTACTAAGTTAACTGAAATGTCAACTAAGCGACTATTACTATTAAACTTCGCGATATGGCCCAACTTATAATATAATATATGGCTATATCTACGTCGTAGACTTCTCTAAAGGACTATAAGCATATTGCACCACCTTTAAGCTTTGTAGGCACGCCTTTAACGCCTCTGCTAACTAATAAGAAAGCCTTCACGCAAGCTCCTAAGAGATAATACGCTTTTTAAGATATTAAAGTAGAGAAACATATTAAGTAACACCCGTAAATAGAATTTTAGCTTACGCGAGAGGAATATAATGGGTTAGAACGCCGGCTTAAGCAAGACGAATTGCTATTCGGGTATATTAAGGGCAAGGTACAGTATATGGGCTGGAATTTTATAAGGTCGATATAGATATAGTATTTAATTTGATCTATCTTCCTATTAATCGCCAATTTTTTACCTATAAAGAGGCTCTATATAAGAAAGAGCAGCTGGATCTATCCGCAGCAATAAGCAAGGCTTGAAGCGCCCATAATAGAGAAAGGGAAAAGGAGTATATTAGCCACAAAAAGGCTAGAGCAGAAGAAGACAGGACAGTAAAGGCTAAGGAGATGCCCTTATAGTAGTAAAAAAGAAAAAGAAAAGAGAAAGGAAGAACTATAGCAAGGTAGGCTAATAGAGGAATTATGGAGCTTATTTACTGCTAGCTCTAAGAAGCGCAGCTACCTTTACATTCTTGTAGTCTAGGAACTTTGGGGGAGACTTCTTCTACAAAGCCTACTCCTCCACCTTTATTATCTGCTGGAGCTTCTAGACTACGAATAGGTCCGTTATTTTAGCTATAGTGGCACCTCTAGCCTTCTATAACGCGTCTAGCCACCACTTTCCCTCCATCCTCGCTATAACGGCGGAAGACTCGTCTTAAAAAGGACTAAGGCTAGAACCCTTATCTCCATGCATATTATACATTAATATAACGTTAAGCTTGTAGGTCTCGGCTAACTCTAGTATCTACTCCTTGCTATATCCTCTCTGGCGTAATCCTACTGTGCCTTATAGCCTTCTGGTATATCTAAAGCCTCCCCTTAGCATTATAGCCGGTAGATCTTTAGGGCAGGGTACTTAGTGCCATTAGGATACTTAAGCCCCTTTATAAGTATACTAAGATCTATAACGATCCTGCCATCCTTGGCCAAGAAACTGGATACTAAGCGTAGTAACTGCTTTTACTGCTTAGGCGTTAACATGTTAAGGACCTATAGCCAAAAAAATAGCGTTAAAGCCGCCCTTCCCTTTTAGCAGTAGCTTCCTCGCCTTGTCCAAGACGGCCTTGTCTATAAAGTTACCTATAATTAGGTGGACAGCCTCGCCAGGGCCGCCGTTGCCGCGTTTAAGTTTATAGGCCTTAACGTTGCTTGTGGCGTCTATCTTAATTAGCTCCTTATAGACGTTTATGCTGATATAGACTCCAGAGTCCCCCACGCGGCGCTTCACCTTAATGGCTACCTATGTTGATCCCGTACCTAAGTCTAGCACATAGTCTTTAGGAAAGAGGTTCGCGAGAACTATAAAAGGCGAGATGTTATAGAAATGGGCATAGTTAACCGGGTTGTAGATAGAAACCTATCCCTGCATCCAATTACTTACCTTACAGGCGGTGTTGAATTGAACCATTGTTTTATATATAAGGGGGAGCTTCGCTGACGTCGTTTAAAGCGCGCGTTGTAGAGCTGTTGTGATAGAGGGGTAAAGGAGGAGCAGCTACGGGAGGCTTAATTAGAGGGAGGACGGCGTATAGCCGACGGTTAGGAGCCGCAGAAGCTGCTCTAACAGAGGGCGGAGTGACTCGGGAGGTAAGTGGTGGTTAGTAAGAGCCGAGAGAGGTAAGAGTCGCAAGGGAGGTAAGATAAGAGTAAAATAATGGCTATAAGGAGAGTTTTTATAAGCGTTAAAGGTGATATAGAACTTTAGGAAGCAGAATGGAGCTTTATAGAAATATTAGAGACGGTGTTATATAAGACAAAAAGAAGTCCGCGCGAGAGGCAGGGGTTCTTTTTACCCTTATTTAATATGAGAGCAAGAAGAAGCAAATTATTAACCTACTAATAGGCTTAATTATCCTAGAAGCAATAGTAGGAAGCTATTTAGCTTTCTAGACGCTGGAGGTAGTAAAGAAAAGAAAGTTTAGGTAAGATCTGGAAGCTATTAGCTCTAGAGCTTAATATTAAGGTTAACAAGAGGTATTAAGGGCTAAAGGAGGGTTAATTAACGAAGCGTAAAGGTATTAAAGGTAAGGAGTACGCACGACAATATATCCGCGTAATAGGGCTTAGGTGGGTTAATTTTATTATTAGCACCGCCTTAAAAATAATGCCTTTATTAAAAACAATGCCTTTACTAACCTGCTTGAGTTCCTATTCCGCTATAGGTTATATATAGATGCGGATAAAAGCTCCGTCCTCTTTTAGATTTTAGCTATTTAAAGACCTTATACGTCACTTAAGCCTTACTTTTTATTAAGATTAAGATTAAGCTTAAATCCTTTATCTTCCCTACTACTACTTCCTTCTCTCCTCCCTTTATAGAGAGCGGCTTTGTAGGTTGTTTGCTCTTTAATAGAGCTTCTTATTCGCTAGCGCTGCCTATATTCACTTAATAACCTTCTTTCTTTCCTATCCTCCTCTACTGCAAGCTTATCTCCATTTACTCTCCCTTAGCCTTATTACCTCTTCTTAAGACTTCTAACCGCCGCAATTACTGGTAAGCTATTATATTCCTTAATATCTATTTTATCCTTACTTATTCTAAGGCTTCTTATCTTTACCTACCCTTAAATTTAATGACTTATTATATTTCTGCTTCTTCTATATCTCCTTTACGTTTAGAATTAATAACTTAGCTTTAACCCCGCAACGCACTTTACTTATCGCACTTACTAACCTCTTAACGCTTAAGAAGAACTTCTACCAATAATAATACCTTCTCTTTAAGCTCTCTCGGCCTTCTCCCTCTTTTACACTAGTAGCCTTTTCCTCTTCTTCTTTATCTTAAGGATTAGTTGCTGCCTCCTCTAGCGCTCTATAGTCGCGATTTATAAGTGAACTACCTAACCTTTTCTTCTAGAGCGACCTATGCTGTTTGCTAATATCTTAACAGCTGTTTTGCACTGCTGCTACTACCTCTTCCTACTATCTCTCTATCTCTCTTGCGCTCGCTCTCTTGCTCTCTCTTTAGATCTTAGAGACCTCCAGCTTCTGCCCTTCTTTGACAAAGATAAGCCTATATTATTCTCGCGTCGCTTACTAGGGCTAGACTAATCAACTAATGCATAAATGGATAGACGGCAAATATAATAGCTACGCTCTAAAAACCTACTTAGGCTGTCGATGAGAGCTACTATATAGTTGCCGCCGTTAGTACCTAAGGCGCTCCTACTCCGCCTAAGAAGACTATATACGTTAGCGCCAGCTTCTATACTAAACTTGTTAGCCCTTCCCCCTATATAGCCGATATTACACCTAAAGTCCACTATATGGTTAATAACATCTCTGCCCACTATAATGCTAAAACTAATACTGTCTGGGTCTATAATAAGTGTATTAAAACTAATCCAGAGGCTCGCTTCTATAAGAGATTGTAGATAACACTAAAGGCGTACTTATAGTCCCCTCTACCTAGCTAGTGGTATATGGAGCTAATGGACGTGTAGGAGGATGCTTCTGGTGGGAATAAGTGCTATTAAGGCAACTCCCTGGACAAGGCCAGAATTGTCGCCCTTTAGAAGGAGCAGGGATTCTAAGCTGGCGACAATATGCGGTTTTTAAGGCAGGAATGGAGGTTATAGCTATTAGCGAGGTCTTCTTCTTTGCCCTTTTTTCTTTCCTTTTTTTAGATCTTACTATCTCCTGCAATACTTCTCTTCCTCTACCTTTATGCCTTGGTGCTCTTATAGCATTACTACTACTTCTTGCCTTAACTTTATAGAATATTAATAGATATCTGCCTACTAAAGCAGGACCTTTAAGCAAAGAATCTAAAAATGTCTAGCTGGTGCAAACTAACCTAGGATATTTTAACCCCCCTATAAAGAACAACCTTAAAGACATTTTAGCTATAAAGTATATTTAGCGCTTCCTTGCTAGCCTGCCTTAATATAAGAACGGCTGTGTTTCTCTCTATGTTAAGCCACTTATAGTACTCATCTAGCCGGGGTGGAAGTCAAGGAAGTGCAAATTAATTGGCTCCCATCGGATAAGGAAATAGTGGTAGATCTCTTAATAGATCTCTAATAGAACACCAAGCAGACTAGCTGGTCGGTAGTATAGTAATCGCTTAAACTTAATCGCAACTTTATATAGTTCTTAGTATAGTTGCTTATTTTATTAACAGGAAAAGTAGGCGTTAGTAAGCTATTTTAGGCCTTTAAGAGATACTTAGTAAGTATAATAGTAAGAACCAAGCAGCCGTACTTATTGCTTTATTTAAGGAGTACGATATTAATGGAAATATTGGGTATTTTATAGCCGATAATACGGAGTTAAATAATACGTGTATTAAAGCAATCCTTTAAGCT
>Ga0307507_10009054_pt1 | contig 13432 bp, 11 predicted proteins | sample 7_EM_MG_FD_207223 | JGI IMG/M metagenome (GOLD analysis project Ga0307507, IMG submission 207223) | Populus trichocarpa ectomycorrhiza microbial communities from riparian zone in the Pacific Northwest, United States - 7_EM | ecosystem: Host-associated > Plants > Roots > Unclassified | place...
GTGACCGCCGCACTGGCCGCGGCGGGAGCGAAGATCAACGGTGGTTGACCCGCTCGGGCTCGCAGCAGCTCGACGCGACGTCACCGACGGGCGATACCCAGCACGCTGAGCACCGGGCGCGGTGCCGAGACCTTGCTCGGCACCGCGTCCGGTTCAGGGCCACCAGAACCCCGAACAGCCGCCGAGTCCACTGCGGGGGGTCTGCACACGAGTGGCCGCCGACGAGCAGGGCAAACGCCTGGCGGACGAACTCGGCGACGCGGTCTCACCGGGTGGTGGTCGTCGGGAACGACGGCATGGTGGCGGGGATCCGGCCTTCGAAGGTGACCTGCCGCGCGGTGCCGTAGGTGCCGCTGACCACCTGGACCCGCAGGGGGACCAGGCCTGAACGGAGCAGCGGGTACGCGTGGTAGACGCGGGCCTGCACGGCGGGGGTGAACGTTGCGGGCCACCACTTCCCGCCGCCGGTTTTCACCCGTCCGGCGGGTACTTCGACACCACCACGTGGAACATCGTGGCCAAGTACGGGATCGCCGGCGTCACGCCAGTTCCGCGGAGCTGGTGAACTCCAGTCGCCGGCAACCTGGGGTGTGCGGCGCGCTGAGCGCGGTCAGCAGGGCCGCCGCCGCGACCGCCGGGGATGCCCGCTGCCGGGCGGTCGTCAGCAGCGTGGTCAAGTCCGTGTCCAGCTCCGGCAAACGGGCCAGCAGGGTGCGCCGGCGCGGGTGGGCGGGGCTGATGGCGCGCACGAGTTGCTCCACTGCGGCTTTGGCCGCGGCGTGGTGCGGCCAGTCGGGTCCCGGACGGTCGAGGAACTGGGATGACATGACCAGCAGGCTGCTCGCGCCCGCGTCCAGCAGCGGGGCGAACGCGTTGATCGGGACCGCTACCAGGCGCAGCGCATCGGTCACGTGGTCCGTGAGCGCCTCGGTCGTCTCCTCGGACAATCGGATCGGGCGCACCACCGGTCCCGCCGAGCAAACCAGGATGTCGGTGCGGCCGTACTGGTCGCGCACCCGTTCGGCGAGCGCGCGGCAGAAGCCGTCGTCAGCGGCATCGCCTCTGACCATGTCGATCAGGTCATGCCGAGCGAGCTCGGCGGCCCTCGTCGTGCTCGTGTGGTAGACGCCGACCACGGTGCAGCCCTGTTCGGCCATGGCCAGCGCGGTGGCCGCGCCCAGGCCACGGCTGGCCCCGATCACCACGGCGACCTGTCCGGCCAGCACCTCCGTGGCGGGCAGGGCCGCTCGCACGTCGGACAGGGTGACCACCCGTTCGGCCGGGCGGAGGAACGACTCCTGTGTCACCTCGGCGGCGGGCTGGTCGTCGGCCCACAGCCAGCCCTGGTTGCGCAGCAACCCGAATCTGGGGTCGACCCTGGTGACCTTGCCGCGGTAGCGGTACTCCGGGACGGCGGTGTGCTCGTGAGGGGTCACCGTCACCGTCGAGAGCAGTGCCTGCCTGCCCGGCACCTCCATGCCCGCGAGATAGCTCGCCCAGCACAGTGCGGCCGTCGCGGTCGCGGGAAGGTCGGCGCGGTCCAGCGCGAGCCGGTCGATCAACTCGTCGAGCCGGGTCGGGCCATAGCGTCCACTGACCTCCAAGTCCGGCTCGACCTCGCCGAGGGAGAGCTCACGGGGTCGTTCGCGCATCGGGGACGGTGCTGTGGGAGGCTGCGGCCAGTCCGCCGCGGGAACCGGGTCACGCCGGACCGACACGGTGAGCACGCAACGGCCGTGGGCCCACAGCTCGCCCCGATGGCCTGTTCCCTCCGGCATTACCGTCAGCCGGTGGGGATCATTGGGGTGCACCACTTCGCGGAACAGCATCCGGACGCGACGGACCCGGCTGGCCACGGGCAGGCGGCTGAGCACGGTGAGTGCGGCCAGTACGCCGAACACGACAGGACGGCCGAACGACGTCGCCCGTGCGTATTCCACCGACGTGTGCAGCGGGTTGCGATCTCCGCTCGCCTCGACGAACAGGCTCATCAGGTCCGACCCGATGACCACTGTGGGTTCAGCCACCACGCACCTCGACATGGGACGGACACTCCACCAGGGTGAGCGTTGCCTCCTGGCTGGGAACCGCGCACCCCAGCCGACCGAACAGCAGGCGGGCCGGTTCGTTGCGGGGCAGTTCCTCGACGGTGGCGGTGATCGACTCGCAGTCCCGCGAGCGGGCGACGGCGAAAGCCTCCGCGAGCATCATCCGCTCCACGTCCCGGCCGAGCGCGCGGCAACTCAACAGGAACAGCTCCAGCCGAGCCGTGCCGTCGAAGAACCCCAGCACGAACAGGCCGACCTGGCCGTAGTCGCCGTACCCGTCGCCCGCCTCGACGAGCCGCACCTCGTGGGAGCGGCTCGCGCGCAGGCGTGCGAGCTCGTCCTGCGACGGCCTGCGTCCGTTGAGGTTCATCTGGTTGGTGCGCAGCACGAGTTGGGCCAGCCGGGGCAGATCCGTCGGTGACGAGAGCCTGCTGGTGGCCCAGATGCCCAGGTGGCCGAGGTAGTCCCGCGGGGTGAGCGCGTGCCGCGCCTGTTCGCGCTCCCGGTCCTGTGCCAGGCGCAGGGGCCGGGAGCGGTCGTCGTCGTTTGGTGGCAGCCGGTCGAAAGCGGGATCGGTGACGGCCTCTCGCCAGCGCGGCGGGTCCGCGGGCATGAGCACCGTCCTCAACGCGGGCAGCGCGGCTTCTGCCTCGGCGAGTTCCGCGGGGTTGTCGTCGACGAGGACCATGTCGTTCACCGCGATGCCCAGTTCGGCCGCGAGTTCCGTCACCGCAATGTGCTTCGCCTGCCAGCCGATCCGCCACGCCGACAGGTGTTCGCGCCGCACCACCATGTCCGGGCGGGCGAAGACCTCCCACACGTCGTCTTCGACGTTCTTGCTGCACAACGCCAGCAGCACACCGCTGTCCCGCAGGCCGAGCAGGAACCGCTGGAAGTCGAGGTGGCTCGCGGCCGGTCCAGGTCCCAGCGCGACGCCCTCCGCGCCGAGTTCGCCGACCGCGCCACCCCACAGGGTGCCGTCGGCGTCGAGGACCACCACTTTCACCGCGGACCGGACGGTCAGCCTGATCGCCCGCGCCAGCGCGCGCCCCGCCTCGGCGAAGAGTTCGTCGGTGTAAGGGATCGCGGCCAACTGCTCCATCCTGCGGTCGTGGGTGAGGCGCTCGCCGACGGCGCGGACGAAGTCCTCGGCGTCGCACAACACGGTGCCGCCGGTCGCGCCTAGGCGCTCGGCCAGTCTCTGCCGCGCCGCGGTGGCCAGCGCGCGCACTCCGTGCGGTGAGCTGGCGTCGCCCGCGCCGAGCGGCCGGTCCGCGGGGACCGCGGGCAGCACGACGACACGCCGTCCGCCACGGCTGCCCACCGCGTCGGCCAGGTCGTCGACCGCGCGCAGGAGGCGCTCGCCCACGGCCGCGGTGCCCGGCACGGCGACCGGCCCGCCCCACAGGTCCTCCAGCCGGGGCCACACCACCAGCACGTCGGGCGCCGCCGCGGCGGTCTCGCTGTCCGGGTCGAGGCATTCCCGCACGATCCGGTTGAACGGCCCCACGGTGACATCCGCCGGGACGCCCAGCTCCGCCAGCGCCGTCCCCAGGTGGGGCACGAACGTGTCCAGGGTGAACGTGCCCAGCAGCCGGACGCCGATCCCGTCGCGACCGGCGCCGGTGCGCAGCGCCCGCCATCGGGCTGCCACCGAGGTCACAGTGGCACCCCGCGTCCGGTCAGGAGGGCGCGCAGCGACGCGACACTGGTCGTCACCTCGATCTCAAGGGTGGTGAGCGCCACCCCGTAGGCCTCCTCGACGGCGTTGACCACCTGGACGTGCGCCAGGCTGGTCCACTCGGGCAGGAGGTCGCGTCCGCTGTCCTCGGTGACCCGCTCCTCCGCGATGCCGAGCACGTCGGCCAACAGGGCGGGCAGGGGAAGCGGTTCGTCGGCGCTCACGGCATGTCCTCCTCGGTCCGGTCCAGCCAGTAGTGCTGGTTCTGCCACGGGTAGCGGGGCAGCGGCACGTACCGCCCGCCCTCCTCGACGAGGTCCGCCCAGCCGGGATCGCCCCCCGCGACGTAGTCGGCGACCGGCCCGTCGTGCGAGGTACGAGGTGAATCGGCACCGTCGAGCCAGGACCGCAGCCGCTCGGCCATCTCCCTGTGGTCCTTCCCCGCCACCGCCAGCCGGTGCTGGTGATGTTCCCTGCGTACCGCGGCGCTGAAGCAGATGTCGCGCAGCTCCTCCAGGTGCCCGGCGCCACCGGGGCCGAGATACGCGAGGCAGGTGTTCGCCAACGCCCGCAGGGCTTCCGGTGAGCGGGCCGACAGCGGCAACAGGTGCACGCGTCCCTCTTGGGCGGGTTTTCGCCGCGCGGACGGCGGATCGGCCTCCGCCAGCACGACATGGGCGTTGACCGAGGAGATTCCCTGGCCACTGACGCCGGCGACCGCGGGTCGTCCCCGTTCGGGCAGCGGCCGCGCGGCGGTCGGCACCACCAGGGGGATCGACTGCCAGTCGATGGCCGGGTTCGGGTCGGTGAAGTGCAGGCTTGGGACGATCTCCCGGTGTTCGAGGCACAGCACGGTCTTGATGAGCCCGGCGACACCCGCCGCGCTCTCCGTGTGCCCGATGTTGGACTTGACCGAGCCGACGAAGCACGGCCGCTCCGTCTCCCGGCCCGGTCCCAGCACCTCGGCGAGTCCGGCGAACTCCACGGGGTCGATCATCTGGGTGCCCGTTCCGTGTGCCTCGACGAAGTCCACTTCGGATGGTTCCATACCCGCGTTCTCGTACGCCCAGCGCAACATCTCCACGTGACCTTCCACGGAGGGCGTCAGCAGGGAACCGCTGCTGGCGCCGTCGTTGCTCACCGCGCTGCCGAGCACGATCGCGCGGACGCGGTCGCCGTCGGCCAGCGCACGCTCCAGCGGCTTGAGCACGACGACGCCGACGCCCTCGGAGAACGCCGCCCCGTCGGCGGCGGCGTCGCCGAACTTGCAGCGGCCGTCCGGTGCCAGCACCCGCGCGCGGGAGAACAGCACGTCGCGGTCGGGCACCAGCTTGAGGTTGACCCCGCCGACCAGCGCCGCGCCGCACTCGCCCGCCCGGAGGCTCTGCACAGCCAGGTGCAATGCCACCAATGACGACGAACAGGCCGTGTCCACGCAGAGGCTGGGGCCGCGCAGGTCGAGGAAGTACGAGACCCTTGCGGGCAGCAGGCTGCGCAGGTTGCCCAACGCGGGCACGTCGATGGACCGGAGGCCACCCCTGGTCAGCAGGTCGAAGTAGTCGTCATAGGACACTCCGAAGTAGACGCCGGTGCGGCTGCGGGCGATGTCCGACGCGGGAATTCCGGCATCCTCCAGTGCCTCCCACGCGACCATGAGCGCCAGCCGATGCTGCGGGTCGATCGACTTCGCCTCGGTCGGTGGGACGCCGAAGAACGGGGCGTCGAACTCGGCGATACCCGTGAGGTAACCGGCTCGGCGAGCCGAGACGGTGCCGGCGCGGGGTGTTGGCGAATACAGCGCGTCGACGTCGTAGCGTGACCGGGGCGTCTCACTGGTCGTTTCCTGTCCGCGCCGCACGACCTCCCACAGCGCCTCCGGGCTGTCCGCGCCCGCGAAGCGGCAGGCCATCCCGACTATGGCGATCGGCTGCCGCGTCCACGTTGTGGCGCTTGATGTGTTCACGGTCCGACCGTCCTGTCTCCGACGCCGAGTGACGGGCGATGGTTCACCTGATGGACCTGTGCCCCGGATGTCGCGGCGTAGCGGGCGGCCACTTCGGCCAGTTCACCGGGGGATACCACGTCATGCAGGTGCGCATACCCGTCGGGCGCCCGCTGGTGGACCGTGGTGATGATCGCCTCCGGCCCCCACCCCCGGTTGCTCTCCTGCAGGCGGGTCATGGCGGGCAGGCGGCGGCGTTCGTAGTCCGCCAGAGCGAGAACGGCGTCGTCGCCGCCCGCCAGCGCGTGGGCCAGCACACGTCCGTCGACAATGGACTGGGTCGCGCCGTTGGACCCCATCGGGTACATGGCGTGTGCCGCGTCGCCGAGCAGGGTCACGTTGCCGACGCTCCACCGCGGCAGCGGATCGCGATCCACCATCGGGTAACGGTGGATCAGGGGTGCGCCGCGGAAGACCGCGGGCAGATCGATCCAGTCGAAGGCCCAGTCGCCGAACTCGGCCAGCACGGCCGCGAGCGGTGCCCGCTCCAGCCAGTCCGCGGTTCCCACACGATCGGCGCCCACCTGATGGGCGGCGACCCAGTTGACCAGTACGAGGCCACGCCGTGCGTCCTCGGCGACGGGGTAGAGCACGATCCGGCGCTGTTCATCGCCCGCGACGGCCATCGTGCGCCCGGAGAGGAACGGTGGGACCCACGTGACGCCTCGCCACATGACCATGCCGTCGCCCGGAGGCGGTCCCTCGCCGGGGTACAGAGCGGCCCGTACCGCCGAGTGAATGCCGTCCGCGCCGATCACCACGTCGGCGTGCACGGTTCGGCGCGCCCGCGTCTCCTCCTCGTGGAGCGTCACCACCGCGGGTGTTCCCTTCCCAGGCACGCAGCCGACCACCCTGGTCCCGGTGGTGACCGCCGCCGTGCCGAGGCGTTCACGCACAGCCTCCGCGAGTACCTCTTGCAGCCAACGGCGCGAGACGGACAGCTGTGGCCAGTGGTATCCGGCGCCGACACCCCTGGGTTCGGTCCAGATCGGCCTGCCGTGCCTGCTGAACAGCCGCAGTTCCCCGGTGGGCACCGCCTGCTCGGCAAGACGGTCGTACAGGCCGAGGGCGGTGAGTTCCCGCACCGCGTCGGGCAGGATGTTGAGCCCCAGCCCGGCGGGCCGTGGTGAGCGGGCGGACTCGACGATCCGCACATCGGTGAGGCCGGCGGCGTGCAGGCTGAGGGCGGCCGCGAGGCCACCGATACCCGCTCCGGCGATGAGGATTCTCATGAGCGGGCTCTCCGTCCTCCGGCGATGCCCAGCAACCGGTTGACGAGCGCGGCGTTGTCCCGGCTCAGATCGGTGATCAGCGACAGCAGGTCCGTGGTGCCTCCGCCACTGCCCAGCTCGTACGGGCTCACGCTGTCGTCGTAGGCCTCGCGGGCCAGCGACAGGTGCTTGCCCCGGAAGGCGACCAGTCCCCGCATGACGCGGGCCACTCCCTCCGCGCTCGCCCGGAGGTGGGCAAGCGCGCGTTCGTCGTCACGGTGCTGGTCGAACGCCTCGCGCAACCGCGTCACCACCGAGGGGCCGTGCGCCCAGTTGTCGCTCAACTCGCGCCACCGCGGGAGTCCGTACACCGCCGACTCCCGCCAGAACTCGCGATGCTCCAACGAGTCGCAGTCGCCCGCCCACAGCGCGAGGTCCACCAGATAGAGCGGCATGTGCGCGGCGGCGGGGCCGAGGTAGGGCGTGCCCGCCACGAGTACCGGTTCGAAGAACCTCCGCAGCGTCCCCGCGAAGTAGGCCGGAGTGACAGTGGCACGGGTGGCGTCGATGGCGTCGTCGATGGAGCGAACGAGCACAACCACCTCGTGCGCTGCCACCGTGAAGTCCGGGGTCGCGGGGTCCAAGTCCAGCAGGTACTGGCACGCCCTCACCGCCGCGGTCACCCTCGGCATCGAGGACCGAACCGACGACACCAGCATTCTCTCCATCACGTCACCGGTGTACGTCCGCTCCCGAACGCCGATCGGGTTGCACGCCACGTAGTGGTACAGCGTGTCACGCGGCACCATCGCGCTACCCGCGCCGAGCGTCAGCAGCGTCTCCTCCAGCCCTGGCACCAGTTCGACCGGTTCCACCTCGCACGCTCGGATGGAGCCGATGACCATGCCGAGGTCACGCATGATGGCCAGTTGCTCGGGCCCCGGCCGTCCGGTGAGGCTTGCCGGCGGTGGAAGCACCTCTCGGAGCAGGGCGACGAGGCCGTCCGCGTCGCGCGCGGCGTTCAACCTGTGCAGCAGCGGAACCAGGTGGTCGAATCCGAGCGGGTCCAGCTCGGCGGCGGCCTCACCGCCGAGCCCGGCCCGCTCATTCACCGCAGTGCGCATCGTCAGTCCGCCAAGCCCTCGACGAGCGTGAGGCTGTCGGAGATCCGTACGGTGTCTCCCAGCCGAAGACCGGCCTTGGCGAAGACGCCGGGGTACTCGGAGAGTGCCCTCATCCGGCCACCGTGCGTGGTGGTCATGACCATGAGGTCAAGCCACTTGACGAAGGACGGTTCGTTACCCGGTTCGATCACGCAGTCGAGCACCAGGACGCGACCGTCCTCGCCCATCGCCTGCCGGATCCGGCCGAGGATCTCCGCGGCGCCGTCGTCGGGCCAGCCGTCGACGACGTGCTTGATCGTGTAGAGATCCGCTCCGGTGGGCAGGTCGTCGACCAGGAAGTCGCACTCGACGAGCGCACAGCGGGGGAGCGGTCCGCCTTCACCGTGCCGGGCCGCGGCGATGGCGGACGGTCGGTCCAGCAGGGTCGCGGAGATCCGCGGGTAGCGGGCCAGCAGCGCCGACAGGAACGCCCCGTTGCCGCCTCCCACGTCGACGATCGTGCGGAAGCGGTCGAAGTCGTACGCCTCGACCAGCGCCGGGGTGTCCCAGTTGCTCCAGTCGTTCATGCTCTGGTGGAACGTCGCGGCGACATCCGGGTGGGTGTCGTAGTACTCCCACACCGGCATGCCGAACTTTTCGTCGAAGGACGGTTTCCCGTCGCGCACGACGCCGAGCAGTCCGCCAAAGCCCTCGTAGACCTCCTCGTTCACCATGAAGGCGAACTTGCGCACGCTGTGCGGGTGGTCTTCGGCGAGTGGCTCGGCGTCCGGAGTGAGTTCCACCCGCCCGTCTTCCCGGACGCGGAAGAAGCCGATGCTCGCCAGCGCCCGGAGTAGGCGGTGCAGGAATCCGGCGTTCACCTCGGCTTCGGCGGCCAGGTCGTCGACCCGGCGTGGACCTGCCGCGAGCAGGTCGGCGATGCCCAGCTTCGCCGCCACGTACACGGCTTGCGCCGACCACGCCCCGGTCATCACTGTGAGCGCGCGCGGGCGCGAAACATCCTGTGGCATTGGGAACTCCCGGAAGGTGACTGGCGGAAGGGTGATGACTGGAGGAAGGGCGACGACGACAGGTCAGCGGGCGGACCAGGTGACCGGCAGCGCCTGCAGGAGGCTCAGCTCGTCACCCTCGGTGAAGCGGATCCGGTCCTCGGGGACGGCGAGCCGCAGATCGGGCAGCCGTTCGACGAGCGCTTCCAGTGCGATGTGGAACTCGGCCCTGGCCAGGTGCGCGCCGATGCAGTAGTGGGCCCCACCACCAAAGACGATGTGCGCGGAGGCCCCGCGGTCCAGCCGGACCACGTCCGGGGCCTCGAACACCGTGCCGTCGCGCAACGCGGCCATCGAGGAGACGACGACAGCCTCACCCGCGCGCACGAGCCCCGACGGCAATTCGACGTCCTCTGTGGCCACTCGGAGGTTCAGCACGTCGCCCGCACCGCTGTGCCGCAACAACTCCTCGGTCGCGGTGGGGATCAGCGAGGGGTCCGCGACGAGTTGCCGCCACAGCACACCGTTGTCGCGCAGCAGGTTCAGCATCGCGCGTCCGAGCGCGTTGGCGCTGGTGTGAGTGCCACCCACGATCAGCGCGGTCAGCAGCGCCACCAGTTCGGGTTCGCTCAGCCGGTCGGCTCCGTCCCTGGCCGCGATCAGTTCGTCGACCAGGCCGTCGGCGGGATTGGCACGCCGGGCGGCCACCAGGTCGACGATGTACCGGCCGAACTCGGCCATCAACTGTTGGCGCTTGTCTTCCGTGATGCCGTCGGCGAGCGCGAAGGCATCGCTCCACTCGTGGAATCGGGTCGTGTCGTGTTCGGGGATGCCGAGCATCCCGCCGATGACCACCACGGGCAGCGGGGTCGTGTAGGACCGCACCAAGTCCGCGCTCGTGGCGCCTGCCGCCGTCATCTCGTCCAACAGCGTGGTCACCATGCGCTGTACGAGCGGCCGCCAGCGCCGCACTCGCGCGGGGGAGAACGCGGCCGCGATGATGCGGCGTATCCGGCGGTGGTCCTCACCCTCCATGTTGAGGATGAAGCCCTCCTGGTCCCGGAAGCTGGGGCCGACGGCCAGCCGTGGCGATCCAGGCGCGGTGAGGTCGTGGGTGAGCCTCGGTTCCGCGAGCGCGGCGGCCGCGTCGGCATGCCGAACGATCAGCACCGCCTCATGGCCACTCGGCAGGGCGACACGACTGAAAGGAACGTCGTCGCACTCGCGGTAGTCCGGGGGAATATCGGATAGCGGGCCGGGCGGGAATGGAAAACCACACTTCGCATTGATCTGCGTCACGGCGGCTGCCGCTCCTTTCGAATGATCGACTCGCATGATCGAATCCGGCGAGCGGGGAACGACAAGCGCAACGTACCTGGGGTGATGGTCCGATTGCCCGTGATCTGCGTCACTGGTCGACGAGTGGCACCGGCGCAGTGGTCAGGAAACGGGCGGTAAATAGGTAAATCCAGCCATGGTTCTTGACCAGTAGAGCCATCTTTGTTCGCTGCCAATGAGCGAAGACGGCTCGGCCTAAACCAGGCCTGGACGTGTGTCTCAGGTGGTGAAAAGCGTCAGTATGAGATAGTCGGTAAAATGATCATGGTCGCTGCGGGCGCGTACTTGCCGGCCGTCCGGATGGAGACTCTGTCGGGTTTCCCGCGCGACAGGGGCACAGGGCAAGGAACTCTTCGCGCACGAGGAGTTCACGATGGTATTCCGGTTTTTTGTGATCCGCGTTCACCGTGGCAGTGGGGAGCCAATGACGACATCAAAGGGTGCCTGGGGTGCCTGAACCGCTATTCGGCCGCGGAGTCCACTGTGTGGGGGTGCTGCACACGTGGCACACGAGTGGCCGCCGCAGTCCCCTCAGTGGCCGCGCAAGCCCGTGTTCACCGGATTTTCCCTCGGTAGGTTTCCGCCATCACGCACAGTGCGTTGAGAACGGAGACATGCTCATGGGCAACGGGCAGCACGACACGTGCGTAATCGGAGCGGGGCCTGCCGGCCTGGCGGTCGCGAGGGCACTGGCGGAGCGTGGTCTTCCCTACGTCCACCTTGAGCGCCACACCGGTCCCGGCGGTATTTGGGACATCGACGCTCCCGGCACACCGATGTACGAGTCGGCCCACTTCATCTCCAGCAGGACGCTCTCGGGTTTCGGCGGGTTCCCGATGCCCGACACCTACGCGGACTATCCCTCCCACCGACACATCCTGGCCTACCTGAAGTCCTTCGCCGACGCCTACGGACTGACTGACCGGATCGAATTCGGCGTCACCGTCAAGGATGTCGAGAAGAACGCCGATGGCACCTGGACGGTCACCCGCACCGACGGCACGCGGAGCCGTCACTCGCGGGTGGTGGTGTGCACGGGGTCGCAGTGGCACCCCAATGTTCCCGAGCTGCCCGGCGACTTCACCGGCGAAGTCCGGCACACCATGACCTATCGCGGTTCCGATGAGCTGCGCGGCAAACGGGTGCTGATCGTGGGGGGCGGGAATTCGGGCTGCGACATCGCTTCGGACGCGGCCCGGCACGCCGACCACGCCGTGATCAGCATGCGTCGCGGCTACTGGTTCATCCCCAAGCACCTGTTCGGCGTGCCGGTCGACACCCTCACCCAGATCGGTCCGAAGATGCCGATGTGGCTGGAGCAGAGGCTCGTCGGCGCCCTGCTCAGGCTCATCAACGGCGACCCGCGGCGCCTGGGCCTGCAAAAGCCGGACCACAGGTTGTTCGAGACCCATCCCACGGTCAACTCGTTGCTGCTGCACCACCTGCGGCACGGCGACATCCTCGCCAAGCCCGGCATCGCCGACACCGACGGCAAGAAGGTGCTGTTCGCCGACGGTTCGACGGACCGGTTCGACCTGATCCTCCTGGCGACGGGCTACGCCCACAAGGCGCCGGTCGCGCAGAAGTACTTCGGCGACGAGCAACACCCCGATCTGTACCTGTCGGCGTTCTCCCGCGAGCACGAGGGGCTGTTCGGCGTCGGCTTCGTGGAGACGAACTCCGGCGCCTACCCGCTGTTCGACACCCAGGCGCAGCTGATCGCCGGGTTCATCGACGACACCGTGCGCTCCGCGCCCAACGCCGAGACCTTCGCCCGCCTGATCCGCACCGACCGTCCGGACCTGTCCGGTGGCCTGAAGTTCGTGTCCTCGCCGCGCCACACCGGTTACGTCGACAGCGCGACCCTCGTGAAGTACCTCCGCAAGGTCGCGGCGGACAACAACTGGCGCACCGCTGGCACCCCACCGCCGGTCCAGGCCGCTCGTGGACTGAAGGCGGCGTCATGACCTACGACTTCGCAGGCAAGATCATGCTCGTCACCGGTGGCGCGGGCGGTATCGGCAGCGCGATGTGCCGTCGCTTCGCCGCGGGCGGCGCGGTCGTCATCGTCGTCGACATCGACGAGAAGCGCGCCAAACGGGTCGCGGCGGACCTGCCCGGAAGCGGGCACGTCGGGGTCGGGTGCGACCTGGTGGTCCGCGACGAGGTGCGGGCGGTGTTCGACCTGGTCGCACACACCTACGGGCGCTTGGACGTGCTGGTCAACAACGTCGGCATGACCAGTTCCGAACGGTTCGACGAGCGCAGCATCGAGAGCATCGAGCAGGAGATCAACCTCAACCTGCTCTCGCCGTTGGTCGCGACACATATCGCGCTCCCGCTGCTGCGGGCCTCGAACGACGCGCGAGTGATCTCCACCGTGTCCCTCGGCGGGATCTTCCCGCTGGGCGAGACCCCGATCTACACCGCGTCGAAGTTCGGGCTGCGCGGTGCGATGCTGTCCATCGCGCTGGACTTGCGGGACAAGGGCATCCGCGCGGGCTCGGTCATGCCGTCGGCGATCGACACCCGGATGCTGCGGCAGGAGGCCGTGGACGGCGGGAACTCCATGCAGTTCCAGGATCCGCCGCAACAGCCGTCCGACGTCGTCGCCACGGTGGTGAGCCTGCTGGACAAGCCTCGTCTCGAGGCCTGCACCCGGCCGAGCGAGGGCCTGCTGGTCCGGTTGGCGATGGTGGCGCCGAACCTGCTGCCCCGGCTGTTCCCGCCGTTCCGCAAGCGTGGTGAGCGAGGCATGGCCCGCTACCTGGAAGACCTGCGCCGCAGGGGCCTCGCGCGACTGACCGACGGCAAGTGGGAACTGGTGGAGGAGTCATGACCACCGCGCACGTCACCGGGCAGGCGACGATCCGGGTGATCAACCCGACGACCGGAGAGCTCATCACCTCCGTGCCCGCCACGACCGCACCGGAGGCCGCGGAGGCGGCGGTACGGGCCCGACAGGTGTTCGACAGCGGGGTGTGGTCGCAGCGCTCACCCCGCGAGCGCGCGGCGGTGCTGCTGCGGCTGGCCGATCTG
>Ga0307507_10009055_pt1 | contig 13431 bp, 4 predicted proteins | sample 7_EM_MG_FD_207223 | JGI IMG/M metagenome (GOLD analysis project Ga0307507, IMG submission 207223) | Populus trichocarpa ectomycorrhiza microbial communities from riparian zone in the Pacific Northwest, United States - 7_EM | ecosystem: Host-associated > Plants > Roots > Unclassified | place...
ATTTTGTTTTCCTTTAGTTCTAGCTATAGACGCTAGTACTGGCTTTTCTACTTGCAGTTTTGATGCAAATAGTTGGTTGACTTTGTTCCGTATAGAGAAGGTATCTAAAGGTTGGTCCTTTTCGTCTGTAATTAGGACTAGCTTCCTTTCTTGTAGCTGCTTTTTCTTACTTCTAGTAGAAGTAGGAGGACTCCTACTAGAAGGAGGTGGTAGTGAGGAGGGTAGGGTGGACGAGGAAGGGAGGTTCTTCCTTAGTCTTTCTGCGTAAGTTTCCTTAGTAGGGGCTATCTCCTTACAGAGAGCCCTTACTTCTTCTACTAGCCCTTTTAGGACATCTTTTTCCTTTTCTTTTCCTTTTATAAAGGGATTTTCTCCTGCTAGAATACTCCTTATATAGTCCTCTAGCTATTTAACTTGTTCTTTTTTTCTTCTTTTTCTAGCCCTTTATATGCCTGGGTTAGGCTTTCTAAAGCTTTTTGTAGGTGCTGTTCTGGAAAAAGGGGAGGAAAAGGTATAGGTACACTAGGTATGCCATCCGTAGTAGTTATTGGTTTCTTTTTTGCAGGTTTTTGGTTTTCTTTTTCAGGAGAAGTTTGAGGATGTTCTCTTTTCTCTCCCTTCTTAGGTAGGCTAGGAGAAGAAAGAAAAGAAGATAAAAATAGAAATCTATTATCATTTCTTTCTATAGGGGTTTCGCCTATAGACTTGTTGTTGTCACTTGTCTCTATATGTCACGGAACGTGGGTAATGGCTATAAAGCGTATGTATTTCGGGAGTCTACAAGACGTTGCGTGATCGATTGTAAGGGTCGAGGGCGTAAGGAGGTGATATACCCTCGCGTAGCTGACATAAGCTGTACGCGAGGTGTACGCGAGAGCACGGGGTTCTCTTATGGAGGCCCCTACGGTCGGGTTCCGTAACACTACCCCCCCTCCTATTAAGGCGGAGCTCCGGCGACGCTGTGGTTGCTATATATATATAGGGGGAAATGCTTAGGGTATCTAGAAGAAGGAATATTGTTATAGGTATAATGGGCTTATATAGGTGCTTCTAACTTAAAGCTTATGGGTTGCTACTATGTAAAGGTACTAGGCTATAGAGGGGAAGGAGGCTGTTGGGGACTTAGTAAGGTGTAAGGGTGTTGCCGAGGCGCTAGTAGCAAGTAAGCTAATAGCGATTTTCTATCTTGGGGATGGAAAATCCTAATTAGTTGGCTTCTCCTTAGCGTCTAGAATCTAACCAATTAAACAACTTTAACCGGCGGTTGAAGTTCCTTAATATCTTATTGGAGTGGTTATATAACGGTAATATATAATGATTTAGCTGTGACAGCTCCTATAGGGGATTAGGTACAAAATCTCTGCTTAGGCCTAGTTTCTGTGGGTTTACATAGTGGAAATCGCTAATTAGATCTTTTGCGTTTTTAAAATCTTCCTATAATTGCTATTCTGGCTAATCTATGTTAAATCCTATATAGGTAGCTTTATAGTAGAGCCGCCGTCCTCTACCTTTACTAAAGTATTTAGAGTTAATAATTTGTTTAACAGTCCACTCCTTGTGGTTTTTGTCTTTGTTTTTATCTTAGATTAGTACTAATAGGGGTTTAGGCTGTGTTTATCCTAGTAGAGGGTTAGGCTAGTAAAGGTGTAGTAGCTATAGGTGAAACACAGGCCATATCCTATGGGTGGCTAAGGTAGGCAGGAGCTCTAGTTTATATATAGCTTCTCTGTTAATAACTTATTTAATCTAGTAAGGGCTAAGGTTCTTATAATTAAGTAACTTTATAGGTCTTTATATGGAGATGTTATATATATTTAACTATACCTAGTTACCAACACGCATTTTAGGTGGTGGTGTTCTATGGCGGTTAATAAAGTAAGCTTATTTTACTTAGGCCTAGGCCATCTCTTCTTTACAGTAGTTAAGTAGGTCTTTTATATAGTCTGCATGTTAATTAGCAAGTAGCATCTTAAGGCGTTTTCTATATAGCAGTTTCTTATTAATAGGCTCTGGTGGCTCTATACCGGATTATAGGTAATATCCTTTATTTATAAAGAATAGGGTAAGTCCTATAGTGGCTAAGATGTAGTTATTTACTATAAATTTACCTAGCGGAAGGTGGTCTACCTAGTTGTCCTAACTATAGGCGACTACCTATTATAAGTACGCCTTTATACTAGCGTTAGCGTTTTCTGGTTATCCTGCAGTTTTATAGTAAAAGGATATAGATATCTTAACAGAGATACTAAGGCGTTAGCAGATCCGCCTCTATACATTAGAGTTAAATTGCGTGCCTTAGTTAGATATAATAAAGTTGGGTAACCCATGTAGTTAGTAGACTTTATAGAGAAAGGCGTTGGCAACGTTGCTTACGGCTATGCCTTTAGTTAGGACATAGTAGCGTTCTTTTATAAGTTGGTATATTATTATAAGGATGTTCTTATAGGTTTGGCCATGTTGTTTATAAGGTGGTAGGTTAACAACGAAATCTATAGCGATATCTGCCCATCATTGTATAGGTACTGGTAGAGGGTGTAGCAGTCCTTAGTACTTTATATAAAATACTTTAGCATATTTATAGCTGTGACAGGCGCTTATAAAGCATTTAACTAAGTCTATTATTTTAGGCTAGAAGTAGTATTGGCTAAGAAGCTTATAGGTTCCTCCTTTGCCTAGGTGGCCGCTTAATTAGAGGTTGTGGGCTATTTGGATTAGTTGCTATTATAGGTCTTCTAAGTTAGGGATAAATAGACGGCCTCTATAATAGAGCCTATTCTCTTTTACTTCTAAGGCTGCTATATTAATCTAGCCTAAGCTTTAGAGGTTAGTAGGTAGTATATAGGTGCTAGCAATCTTTGTGGTAATTAGTTAATACAGTAATGGGTTAATAGGGGTGTTATATACTGTGGTAATAAGTTTGTTAATTTTAGGGGGTAACTTTAGTTCTGTGGTATAAAGCTAAGGGGCGGTTAGTTCTATCTTAGGTAGTATGCCTAGGGCTAAGTTTTATACTTTTAGGATTATTTATTATTAGAATTAATTATAAGGGTTATCTTCTAACTAAAGAAGGTCTTGCAAACGGCATATTAGGCTATTAGGCTTAGTACCTTATACTCCTGGCCTATATGCAATTTTAAAGTTAAAACTAGAGAGGAACTCGTTCCAACGTGCTTAGCGTTAGTTTAGTTATTTTATAGTTATAAAGTACTTAAGGTTATAATGATCCGTAAGGACCTTAGTTAACTGGTTAGGTTCTACTAAGGAGAGTTCTAGTTAGAATTCCTTAAACGCTTATATAATTATAAGGAGTTCCTTATTATAGATCCTATAGTTATATTCTTATAGTATAAGCTTAGACAAGTAGAATATAACTAGGTAGAGGAGACTGTTATTACCTATCTGGGAGAGGATGCCTGTGTTAATGTGGTCTAAGGAGTTAGTCTTAAGATAGAGTTGTTATCCTAGTATAAAGTAAGCTAAGATAAGTACTTTAGTAAACGCATCTTTTAAGTCTTGGAACGCCTTTTTATATTTAGGCGTCTAGATAAAATATAGATATGTTTTTCTTCCTTTTACAGAAAGGCCCTTTATTTATATTATTGCTATAAGTAATGCTACAACACCTAAGAAGTTATATATAAATTTCCAATAGAAGTTAGTAAAACTAAGGAAGGCTTATACATCCTTAATATAGGTGGGGGTTTGCTATCCGGTAATTATATATACTTTTTTAGGGTCTATACAGACACCCTTAGTAGTAATAATTAGTTTAAGGTATTTTACTTCTGTAACTAAGAATTCGCACTTCTTTAAATTAATGTAAAGTTCTATGTCTTTAAGGCGCTATAGAACCTTTTAAACGTGCTTAGTATGCTTAAAAGGGTTATTGCTATAAATAAGTATGTTATCTAGGTATGCGGAGTAGAAGTCGTTGAGGTAGTTCTATAAGGCATTATTAATATAGCTTTAGAAGCTGCCTAGGCTATTATATACACTAAAAGGTATAATAGTGTATTTAAATTGGCCAAAGCGCGATGTAAATGCGGTTTTCTATTTATTACCTTCCTATATTCGGAGGCGGTTAAAGGCGGCAATAATATTAAGTTTAGTATAGATTTTAGCTTAGCTAAGCTGTTTAAGGGTCTCGCGTATAAGCGGTATATGGTATTAGTTCTTAATTATAATAGCGTTAAGTCCTCTATAGTTAATGCAGAATTAAATACCTCCTTTTAGCTTTTTAGTAAGGAGGATAGAAGCGGCTGCTAGAGATATACTGGGACAAATAAACCCTTTATTAAGGTGCTTGTTAATATACTTTTTAATAACTAGGAGTTTATCTTTTAATATTAAGTAGGGTCTCTTATAGGGCAGCGTTTTTCCTTATTTAATATTAATGGTATAGTTATTAGGTTAATGTAGGGGGAGTGTATCTACACTCTTTTGTAAGTATATATTAATAAAGTTATAGTATTTCTTAGGGAGGAGCTTGCGGAGTTCCTTGTTAGTAAGTCCTTTTTTAAGCTTTATAAACTTCTTAAAGTCTAAGGGTAAAAGTCTATAGAGTTCTATAGGGGCATTGTTTTCTAGGAGGTTAACTATATCTATCCTGTTACTGTAAAGGACATAGTCCTAATCTTTATTAAGCTTATATAGTTGTAATTAGGAGGCTGCGGTAACGGTCTAGCCTTTCCTATATACTATGTGGTAGAAGGCCGCGGCGCTTATATAGTGGTAGTTAGTTATAGGTGGGGTAATAAGGGTTTCCTTGGGTTAATATCCTAGGGAGTAGATAGAGGCAGCTAGGTTGTGCCCTAGGCAAGTCTCTCTACAGTATTTAGAGTTAAAGGTTACTTCTCTCTTTTGCCAGTTAATGGTGGGGTTGTGTTATTTAAGCTAGTTTATTCTAAGGATAATAGGGTAGTTTGTAAGTAGTGTAATATAGGCCTAGAGCTCCTCCTAGTGTCTATTTATATTTAGGTAGAGTTGTGCCATATAGGTAATTTTTTATATAGTATAACTACTATTAGCAAGTTATAGGGCGTAGGCTTTAGTGAGAGGTAAGGTAGGTAGGTTATAAGTGCGCACAAATTAGGTATCTATAAATTTATTAGTAGCTCTGCAGTTAATTATAGAACAGGTTTTATATTATTTCTTAGCGGTAGTTCCCTCTATAGGTAAGACTATTTGCTTCTATCCTTCCATTCTTACTAAGCTATCTATTAAGTAAGCTGATATATAGATCCCTCTATTATTAGAGTGTCCTAACCTATAACTTAGGGCTAGGACTTTACATTTTCCACTTCCGCGTCTAATTCTACTACCATTGCTGCATCTTCATCTTATACGGTAGCGGCATATAGTAATATATTTGGTGTCTAGGGTATAGGGTTAGGTGTTTAACAGTAGCTGCTAAACCTAGCCATTGGGCAGTTTAGGCTATAGCTATAACAGCCTTCTTAACGGCATCTATAGCAACGCCTTAGCTTCTAGAGTAGCTTACGCTCTCTATCTAATAGCTTCTTTAGGAAGGCTAATATAGAGAGGTTAATATTAGGACTAGTAGTGTTGCTTAGGGTAGTAGGCATTAGTGGTTTAGTAGGTCTAGAGGGCTTCTATAGGGAGGTCTTTAGGTAGGGGTTTGCAGTAGTAATCTAGTTCAGCTGTCGTTTAATCTTCCGTAGGGCTACTACTATATTGTAAACATTATTATAGTTATGGCTAGCGGCTACGTGACTAAGGCAATAAGTGACTTTTTTAAGGAGATCTTCCTGGTCTTTAGCGTTGTCTTAGGTAAGGACTCCAGTATATTTCTAGAATTTAATATAGAACTTATTAAATAATTTAGTAGGACTTATCTTTAGGGCGCGTAGTTTAGCTTAACTAGTGGCCACTAGGTTATAGTTGCGGTATATTTAGTTAAGGTTATTAAGGACTTCCTAGTGGGACTGCCACTTCTAGGAACTGCTAGTCTTTTATTAAGCGAAAAGCCTATTAAATAGGATGCCCTTTGTTTGTCTAATAATGTAGCTAATCTTAGTATCTTCTATGGGGAAAAGGCAGGCGCTCTGGGTTAGTTTCTTGCGGGTTTATATCTTCTAGTAGCTATATTCCTTATAGTCACCCTTAAAAATTAGGGGATTAGGGTAGCGTATATTGGACCCTATAGTGGTAGTTTAGGTTTAATTATTATAGCTTTTATTATTACCGCTGCTATAGTAGAGGTTCCTATTAGGTAAAGCTACTTAGCGCTAACCTTCTATTAAGCGTTAAGTAGGTAAGGTTACCAGGGGCGTAAAGACTTAGGTAGCGTTATATACAGTAGAGAGGTGTCTAGTATTATTACAAATATGCTTATTAAGCTAAGATTATAGGTATTTAATTATACCCTCTTTTTTGGTAACTGTAGTAATAAGTATAATCTCAGTCTTCTTTAATTGTTAGACGTTATATTTAAACGCGCGGAGGTTATCTTTAATCTCTTAGCGTGTGTTATTAGCAAGCGCCTTATAAGCTTATAGGTCTTGGATAATATTATAATCTTAGGTAGTATATATCTCAGCTTATATAAGCTTTAGATGGTAGTTCTATAAAAGGCGGTAGTATTTATTAGGTTCTTATACTACCATTTTTACAAATATCTCGGCGTCTTATATCTTGATCTTAATAGGTAATAGCCCTTCAGCTTATTTATCCGTGGTTGTATAGTTGTCACGAAATTCGTGTAGAGGGGTTCATTGATGAAATGGGTTGATTGATTGATGATCTTGAGTTGATCGTTGATTGATGTCTAATGTCTTGGGGCCCTAGGGCTGCGAGCTACGAAGAGATTTTACAGTGCACGTGACCCGTGCACGTGACCCACGCCTTTAGAGAATACAGATTATCTAACAATAGTTAATAAAGGATAAGACATTATTAATGTCCCCCTTATAGTCGTTATAGTCTTTTAAGCCACTAGGCTTCCCTTTAGGGGTTAAGGCTAGGGCTAACAAATTAAATCCTCCTAGGACTAATTGGTGTTATAGTTTTAATATAGGTATTAGGTTGTTCTTTAAGTTTGATATAGTAGCTAGTAAGGAATTTTGTCTTACTATTGTTAATTCTTTAGGAGTATAAAGTAAGGTAACTTATGGACACGCTGCTTCTGGCAGCGTCTACAGTATCATAGAGACGTAGAATTGGTTATAGGCTGAGCGTCGGTAAAGAAAAAAGGCGCAACGTAATGTTATGGAACGCGGGCAATGGCTACAAAGCGTATGTATTTTGGGAGTCTACAAGACATTACGCAATCGATCGTAAGGGTCGAGGGCGTAAGGAGGTGATATACCCTCGCGTAGCTGACATAAGCTGTACGCGAGGTGTACGCGAGAGCACGGGGTTCTCCTATAGAGGCCCCTGCGGTCGGGTTCCGTGACACTATAGGAGGTTTCTTTTTAGGCCTGCCAGGCTTTGGCATCTTATAGGGGGAGTTTACTAGTTTTTACTATCCTTATACCCTTTTTCCTTACTAATCCTACTAGAGGATTTCTGGGGAGATTAGGTTTAAAGGTAGTAGTAATACTAGACCCCTGGTATTGTCACGAAACTCAATACGAGTCAGTCATAATGATAAAGATAATAGATTTAAGGTTTGGTTGATGATATTAATTAATCGTTGATTGTGTCTGTCTAGGGGGCCCCCAAGCTCTATGCTAAGATGAAGAGATTTTGCAGTGCACGTGACTCCTACACGTGACCCGCGCTTTATAGAGAATATAGAATGTCTAATAGACCTCGCCTTCGTGATACACCCCCTTAGCTTCAAACTTATATCCGAGGTCTAAAGCTAAATTAGGACTACAAAAGCTCTAGCGTAGGCTTTAGCTTGCTTTATATAAAGATTAGGATGACCCTATCTCCTACACTACCATAGCTCTGACCTAATCTCGCTTAGATTTTAATATGTTAGCTACAATATAATCTCTGGGTCTGTCTCTCTCTTCTACGCAATTAATTAATCCCTTAGAGCTTCCATCCTTTTCTTAGCTATTAGGCGCTCCTTAATATCGACCATTCTAATCATCTAAATAAAAGTATCAAATCTCTACTTCTGCAGTACCTTTGTAAGGCTATCAGCAATTATCTCCTTTATAGACCTCCACCTGAAATGCACCCGTCTTTCAGCATATTCCTACCGCAGCTAGTGTTAGTGGATGTTAATATGTTAAAGCTTTGTTATTAATTTTGCTGCGTCTTCTGTAATTAATTAGAGGGTCTGTGTATTGTCGCAATTAATAGTTAATGGCTTATGCAGCTTAAGGGTTATTGCCCTAAGCAGCCTACTGAGAAATATAGCCTCTTTAGCAGTCTGGGACAGCGCTAGTAATTCCGCTTCCGTGCTTAATATCGTTATAGTATCCTACTTATTAGCCCTCCAGGCAATTGGTCTACTAAATAACGTTATAATATAGCCTTGTAAGCTCTTCCGATCTGCGGTATTATCCGTAAATAATGCATTGCTGGCACAGATAAATAATCTTACTCCATCTCCTTAATCTCCACCACCATAGCAGATTAATATACTCCGCGTATAATACAGGAATTGAATTACTCTGTTAGCGGCCCACTAATACTCCTTACTTAGGTTCTAATTAAACCGTGTTAATTAAGATACTATAAAAGCGATATCCGGTCGCGATATAATAGCTATATATAGCAGTGATCCCATCTTCCTTTGATATTGTATTACGGAGGGCTTGCCTGCAATTGTAGTAGTAGGGAGGAGCTTAGTAGCCGCCATAGGGGTATTAGGGAGGCGTCTAGTAAGATCTATTTTATACTAGTTAGCAATCTTCTTAATATAAGCTTCTTGGGATAACCAGATCTTCTATAGACGACAATCTCTAAGCACATGTATACCTAGGAACTATTTTAGTTCTCCGAGAATATTCATCTAATATTCCTTTTGCAGCTCTTAGATCACCCCCTTAGTTCTCGCCTTATCCTTCTTGTAATAGTAGAAGACGATGTCGTTAACATAAAAGAATACTATAATACCGCTGTTAAGTATAACACACGGCTCCTAAGGAACTTCTTTAAATTCTAGTTTCTTTAGCGAATTAGTAAGGTTCTTCTGCTATAATAAGGGAGACCATTAGAGTCTATAGAGTACCTTCCTTAGACATAGTACTTTGCCATTCTTTGTATAGCCCGGCAGCATCTTTATATAGACCACCTTATCGAGGTTATAGTAAACAAATGCGTTGACTGTATCCATCTGGATAGTCTCTAGGTCGAACTTTGCCGTAATTGCCATAAGGGTCCGAAATAAGGCACTTGTGAGTGTAGTAGCTCTAGTAGGGAGATCCCCTAGGGCTTGCTAATTTCTATAGACTACTAATTACGCCTTGTATTTCTAAAGAAAGCTATGCTTATCCGTCTTATAAACAAACACCTACATAGAGCTTAGTACCTGCTGTCCCTTAGCATACTTCTTATTGGTTTTCTAAAAGGATTTCATCTGATAATATAATTTAAGGTAGACCTGCTAAGCTTCTATAAATTGCTTTTAGAAAGGGTGTGTCTTAAAATCTCTTAGTAACTGTAGGAGCGGAGGTAGGTTTTTCTTATGCAATCTAATATCCTTAAACCTTCTTTTGGCTAGAAAAGCTCTATGAAATATTAAAGTAATCTTCTCTAGAATAAAATTAATAAATCGGTCCTCTTGGGCTCTCGTAAATGACTCCTAGTTAATATCTTAGCCGCTAGTATTAAATGCTAATTCCAGTTCTATTAATTTCAGTTAAGGTTGAAATAAGGTTTGTAACGGCTCCTGCCATACGGCACAGCCCGCTAGCGTTAAGTCTAATTTAACTGCTAGCGTTAAGTCAACTTAAACCTCCAGATCTCTTTCTCTACCATGGTCTCTGGGGAATGATTAGTAAGCTACAGCTGCTTAATTAAGGGGGTATTTAACATAGAAAGCGTAGGGTAAATCTTTATCTTCCTTATCTATCGGCGGAGGGGTAAGGTAAGCATCTTCTAGCGCCTTTGCAAGTTCAAGATCTTCGTCCTAATTAAAGTCTTAAATTGGCTCATTATTATTATCTAATTTGACCCCTATAGCTAGCTCTAGGACCTCTTTGTCCTCTTTAAGCAAGGCTTTATTCCTTGCCTACGATTTAGGTAGCTTGATCTTTTTAATCAATATATCTATTTTAGCGATAAGCTTATCTAATAGGTCGGTCCGCTTACTATTAAAGAACGTCATCTCATTAAAGATAACATCTCTTATTAAAATCATAATTCCTTTATGCGGGATCTAGATCCTGTAGATATTGGTAGAGTTATAGCCAATAAGGTAGCCGATATAAGCTTATAAATTAAGCTTTATTAGCCTTCTCTTCTTTAGCTATGTATCTAACGTTATCGCGTACGCCCTATAGCCATAGGCTTTTAGATGCGCTAGTTACAGTCTTCTTCTCCCATTAGCTAGGAAGGTATGGAACCTCTTATATAGCGATTTCCATCCATTGCTTTCCCGTGGCGTTCGATCTCAAAGGTAGACTGCACAGTTAATAATCTCGTTCCATAGATTATGCGGTAGGTTGGCAGCGATTCTTATTATATATGATTTCTTAATAATTACACCCCCTAAGCGTTCGGCGGTACCGTTCTAAGCTTAGGTATATAGCGCTAAAGGCTTAAAGCTAATGCCTTGTAATTATAGCCAGTTAAGTGTCTTCTTTCTCCCAAGTTTATTATTAGCTCTGATGACACTGACGTTAAGCTTATACTTGCGGCGAATCCATAGAATAAAGTCTTTTAGGACATGGAGGGTCTCCTTTTCTTTACTATACGTTATTATAAAGTAGGGAAACGATCTCCCTAAGAACGCGTTATGTATAAACATAACTCGGATAAAGCCTGCTCGTGCTTTAGCGAAGTCGGTCCAGTTAATATGGAGCTTGAGACAGGGCTTATTAATATTCCGATTTAATAACCTTTGTAAGATTTAACACTTAATCTTGGCTAGACTGCAATACTAACATTCCATTATCTTAGGGCCTTAAAGCTTGACTTCTAGGGCGTTAATACCTAAATAATAAAGGCTTATAGGTCCTAGATGCCCTAGACGTAGATGCTATAGTTATGCATCGCCTTTTAAATCTAGACGAACGTCTCTTGACGATATTCTGCGCTCCCATTAGTGGCGCGGCAGATGGCGGATATTAAATGCGGATTTTAAGCTCCTTAATTGGACGTACTTAATAGTCTATTATCCGTAACGTTCTTCCATTTAACATAGGACTGAGTCATCCTTTTAAACTAGAAGATTATTCTCTCCTTTATTGTCCTAATAGTACCCTTATTTTTGTAGTAGACGGAATAACACTAGATTAGTATTAAAGTCTATATAAAAGGCAACGTCCTTAAGACGTAGAACTCCCTTGCTCTTGTTTGGTTTTGTGACTTATATATTAATATTGCCGTAACCTAGTATAGGCACTTCTAAGCTGCTAGCGATGACGTATTTATGCCTTAGGGCTTTCCTAAAGTTGTAGAAACGAGAGAGGTTATTAAAGATGTAGAGAGTGGTCCCTAAGTCAAGAATAGTTAACAGCTTTAGTGGATAGATTTAACCTATATAAAACGATTTTAGGAATACCATATTAGCTTCTTCTTTAATCTTCTTCTCAATTGTTACCTCTATTGATTGTTAGGCTTTATTAATAGCATCTTGCTCTTAAAGCTTAAGCTTCTCCACTTTAGCAGTAAGACCCTTATCCATGGCTAGCCTTTCTCTTACCCTCTTTATAATCCCTTTAGACGGCTTGAAGCCTTCTAGTCTCTTACTTTTAAAGACGGTCTAGTAATCTAGAAGGATATAACCTTTTATGCCGCATGCCAGGCATTTAGGGTTCTTTAACTTCTTAGAAGAGGATGACCCTTCTTTAATTAATATTGTCCCTGCCCTCTTCTGGCTATAAGATCTATCTCTTCCTTTTAATTCTTCTATATTGCTAGCGGGATTGTCTTTTGCAAAGTCTGCATTGAATCTACTTCCCCTTGCCGTTATAGTCTTCTTGGCGTTGTTCTGGAAGGCTTTATATAGCCTCCTAGCGACCTTTCTGTATTCTAATAATGTATTCTTTTTGGGGTCATTTAACTGGTCTATATAGATCATATAGAGGGTATTGCTTAACGGCCTAACTGCTTGCGCGATATTTTAAAGCTAGATACCGTTGCCCTTTTACGGAAGTTGATACTTCTTAATAAGCTTTATAGTGTGCTCCCATTTGTTAACCCAATAGCTAATTTTAGTTGTCCTATTAAGCCCCTTTAACAATTCCGTGTACTGCTGGTGGGCCTTTACTAATATGTAGGCCTTGGTAGGCTCTGTGTCTTCCTTTAGCCTTACCAGCCAATCTCGTACCGTAAGGCTTTGGTTAAGTAGGAGCTTCTTCTAGGGCGATACGTGTGCCGAAATATACTTGCGGACCTCTTACAGAAGATCTTGCTGCCTATAGAAGTACTTTATATCCAGGTTGTAGTATTTCCTTGCATTGTCGTAACCTTTCTGTAGCGCTGTAGTGAGTTGCGTGTACGTTAAGGCATTGCGATTAAAGTCTTTAAAATTTGGTTATATAGGTTCTGTTATCAGACCCTATTCTGGAGTAGCCTTATCTAGATTAATGTGTGGCCAGATTGCCTTGTCTACAACTACCTAGACCTCCGTAAGCCATTATTCCCAGTCTTCTGTGTGGGTAAGGGTGAGGGTGTCTAATATAGGCATCTTGTGGATTAATAAGTGATTGGATATTCGACCATAATTAATTGACTTAATAATTGATTTAATGGTCAAACTGATGATCGAATTAATGGTCGAATTGATGGCCAATTCGATTGCTGATTGATCGATCAATTAATTGATCTCCGATTGACGTTAAGGTTGTCAGCGTCGATAGGGTATTCAAAAGAGCGGAAAATAGGTCCTTTTTGTCGCAAACCGGGCTCATAACTATCACAAAACTTAATACGAGTCAGTCATAATAATAAAGATGATAGATTTAAGGTTTGGTTGATGATATTAATTAATCGTTGATTGTGTCTGTCTAGGGGGGCCCCCAAGCTCTATGCTAAGATGAAGAGATTTTGCAGTGCACGTGACTCCTGCACGTAACCCGCGCTTTATAGAGAATATAGAATGTCCAATAGACCTCGCCTTCGTGACAGGTATCGGTGGTGGTGGTAGTAGTGGTAGTAGTTTTGGTGTTCCTGTCCGTGCCTCGCTTACAAGCTAGGACCACCCCTAAGAAGAATTTTCTGTTGGGGGAAAAGGGGGTAAAACAACAATTAAATCCACCTATAGCTCGCTAGGCAGTAGGAATTGGGTCTTGAAAGTTGGAAAATCGATTGTTTTTGGTGGTAAGATGGGTATGCGTAAGTTTT
>Ga0307507_10009056_pt1 | contig 13429 bp, 6 predicted proteins | sample 7_EM_MG_FD_207223 | JGI IMG/M metagenome (GOLD analysis project Ga0307507, IMG submission 207223) | Populus trichocarpa ectomycorrhiza microbial communities from riparian zone in the Pacific Northwest, United States - 7_EM | ecosystem: Host-associated > Plants > Roots > Unclassified | place...
AAAACTTTATACCGCCTCCTTAAAAAATACCATATTACAAACTGGCGCGCTAAGAAGAGACCAAAGCTGACGCCGGCGGCGGCTTAATTGAGGCTTCGTTGGGCTCGGAAGTACAAGGGATTCCCTTAGAGAAAAGTTAAGTTTTCTGACGAATGTTCCTATGAACGTGGCTCTGGAAAAAAGCCTATTTGGGTCTTCCGAACGTCTCTACAAAAGTGGCATCACGAATTTATTGAAGAGGTGTCTAATGGAAAGGATCTTATACAGATGATCTACGCTTGTTTTTGGTATGACGGTTGCTCAGAGTTAATTGCTATGGAAAGAGATCCTTCGGCAGCAAAAGAAGGCTATAGCACCCGAAGCTACATCTGGGCTTTAGAAGACGGTCTTATACCAATCTATAAGCCTTTAGATATATACCAGATAGATAACGCTCCAATCCATACATCGAATCTTGTAAAGAAGTGGTTGGAAACGTATGGTGTTTGGACTCTAGATTTCCCTCCCTACTCACCAGATCTAAACCCAATTGAACACCTTTGGCTGGCACTAAAAAGGAAGATCCTTGAGCTTCATCCGGAGCTCAAGCAGATGGGACAAAGTCAGGAGGATTTAGAGCGTTTAATTGAGGCGTGCAAGGAGGCGTGGATGACCCTTGATCAAGGCCTTATGCGGCGCTTAATTGACAGTATGGAACGAAGGCTAAAGGCAGTAAGAAAAGCGTATGGCTGGCAGACAAAGTATTAACTACAATTAAATATTCTGCATATTAATTTGGCTGTATTTAATTACTGCGACGTTGTGCGATTGTTCAAAGTTGTGACGATTTTGGTGAGAATTCGCGTGTCGGGAAACTAATGTCTTGGCACTGTATCTCCCTCCTTTAGATCTGGTCCCTCAGATCTTTTAGCATTGTAGTACTTTTTTATTCTTTATTGTACCAACTTAGCTGTTTCTGTGAGGTCTGTATAAAGGTTTATTAACGTCTCTATTCTTTACTTAGCTGTGCTACTTGTTTTCTTTACTTAATATAGCAATAATGACGTTCTTAGCTTATACCCGTAATTTGCCTTAAATAGTAATATTCCTATTCCTTCTTGTGGTGTTGTATTGTATATAAACTGTATAACTGGTAATAATAATACCCAATTGTTCTATACGTGATTAATATAGTGCCTTAGATACTGTTCTAATGTCTAGTTTAGTCTTTCCGTTTGTCCGTCCGTCTGCGGATAATATACTATAGAGGTTGCTATACAAACTCCTTATTCTGCTAAAAATACTTTCTAAAATGCTGCTATAAATCTTAGATCTCTGTCTAATATAATCTTATCTAGTGCTCTATATCTTGCGAATACTTCTTTTATATAGATTTTAGTGATATCTTCTGCCAATATTTCCTTAGTGTATGCTATAAAGTATTCCCACTTTGTTAGCTTATCCACTATTACTAAGATTGCGTTATAATCTTGTCCTGTAATAGGATCTCTTAACTTTAGTAACTTAATAACGAAGTCCTATAATATAACCTCCTATGGTCTTTCTGGTATTTTGATAGGTTGTAGCCCTCTATATAGCTTATACCTTGTTGGTTTGTTCCTTTAGTAATCTAGATATTTCCTTATAACTTATTTTACTAGTCCCTAGATTCCTTAAATAATATACTCCTCTTAAAGTCTTAATACTAGTCCTGTAGACCTATTATATCCTTGTATTATTCCCTTATAGAACTCATTAACAAATTCTTCTGTAATAGACTTAGGTATATACATTGCTTCTCTATTTTTGTATTACTCTAAGTTTAGATCCTCTGCCTATGCCTTTTAGATCTTTTGTGTCTAATTACTCTCTAGTAATTTGTGGATCTAACTTTCTTTGGTTACTACGATTCTTAGATAATTATACCTAATTAATCTATTTTAATTTTTTCGTAATAAAGCTCCTAATGGCTTTTTATTGTTTTATAGTTTAGCCTTTCTGCTTAGAGCGTCTGCTTGTGCGTTGTTTATACCCTTGGTATACTAAATTTTAAAATGGTATTCTGTAAGCATTTCCGCCTATCTAACCTGTCTTTGGTTAAGTTCCTTTGTTGTTAGAAACCCTATAAGGTTTTTATAGTCTGTCTTAACTATAAATAGTTTCTTTGTGCCTTGTAAGAATGCTCTCTATTTCTTAAGTACTGCTACTATGCCTAGCAACTCCTTGTTGTAAATATCGTAGTTTAACTCTGGTGGTGTTATCTTTTAACTATAGTACGCTACTGGATGCTATACGTCCTGGTGCTTTTATAGTAAATATACTCCTAGTGTAAAGTCTAATACATCTATCTTAACAACCGTGTCTAACTTTGGTTAATAGATTTTAAGGATTGGTTCTTAGGTAAATAACTCCTTAAGTTCCTAGAATAGCTTCTTTTACTTACTACCCTAAACCTATAGTTCCTCTTTCTTTGTTAGCCTTGTAAATGGCTTAATGCTTTTTAACCACTGTGCCATAAACCTCCTATAGTAGTTATAAAACCCTAGAAACGATTTTAACTATATAATATTCTCTGGTTCTTGCCAGCTTACTATAGCTTTAACTTTCTTTAGGTCTATACTAATTTTTCCTAGTTTAATAATAAATCCTATAAAATTGGTCTTCCTTATAAAGAACTTGTATTTTTTAATTGCTACTAGCATCTGTTTTTCTTGTAGTCTCTTTAAGACCTATTTAACGTGTTCTCTATGTTCTTCCTCACTTATTAAGTAGATGATAATATTGTTAAGATATGCCATAACAAACTTATTAAGGTGTTCTCCTAATATACTGTTAATTTACTTCTGGAACGTTGCTAGTGCGTTTATAAGCCTAAATTGCATAACTAATGGTTTGTATAGTCCTTCCTTTGACCTAAAAGCTGCCTTTTATTTATCGCCTTCCTTAATTCTGATCTGATGGTACGCCCATCTTAGATATATTTTTGTAAAGATTTACGCATTGCCTATCCTGTCTTAGATTTCGCTAATTAAGGGTAAAGAATACCTATCCTTTCTAGTGATGCTGTTTAGCTGTCTGTAGTCTATATATATCCTAAGTTTTCCGTTTTTCTTTGGGTTGAATAGTACTGGATATCCTGCTGATGACTATAACGGTCTAATATATCCCTTTTATAAGTTCTCTTAGATAAACTCCTTAAGCGCTACTAACTCTATTTTAGTAAGCTTATAGATTGGAAAGAACCTTAGACTTATTTTCTCTTCTAATTCTATTTTATAGTCCTATGCTATATGCTCTAACAGCTTTTTACTTTCTAGTAACCATAACTTTTTACTATATTTGTGGTATCTCTTTGGTATATAACTTAAGCCTTACTTAGTCTCTTTATATATCGCTCTGACTTGGTACTATACTAACTTAGCTTGCTATTGTACTCTATATTATTAAGTATCCTTAATATTAACCTGACCTATAACCTAATTAATTCTTGGATTGTATTTCTATAACTAAGGCATTCCTAGTATCGCCTTATCCTGTCCTAATAGTAGGATATTAAAAGATATTTTTACTGGTCTCCCTTTAATAGTTAACTAAATAGGTCCTGTTTTAAGATTAATAATGCCTCCTTTATAGGCTATCTGATCTCCTAAAATTGTTATAAGTGGATATAGGTGTTTTTTTTGTCTGTATGGTAACCCTATCCTTTCTACTGCCTTTGGTAATATGTGGTTTTTTATTACTCTACTATCTACTAATGCCTTGAACTGTTGATCTTGCCATTTAACTTATAAGTTTAGGTGTTGTTTTTAAATTTCTTTAAGGGTCTAAGGCTCTAATACTAGTTCCCTTTAGTTCTATACGCCTCCCCTTTTCCTAACTATTAACTGCTAGATCCTGTTTGTACTTAATCTAACTTAGGCTAATACTTAGTTTATTTCTTTTCCTCTATATACTATAGATAGGTGTTCTCTAGGCACTCCCACTACTGTTATCCCTCTAGGTACTTTTCTATAAGGAATCTTCCTAGTTAAAGTGTTAAGTCTTCCTAACCTTATACTTCTACTGGGTGCTATCTATATATATATTTAGCGTCCCTGAACCGCTTCTTTTCTGGTACCTAATATATCCTTACTGGGTACTTCTGGTTCTTATCTTTTGGTGCTCTATATATGTTATACATGTTATCCACACAAGCTATCTACAATAGTGTATAATGCGCTGTATATTTTGGGTTAACTCTTAGTTTATCTTTGTCCTTAAGTTTAAACCTATACCTAGTTAACCTAACCACTGGTATCTCTGCTGCTAGTACTAAGATTTGTTATTTGCTTCTCTAGTCCCTGGATTTTTCTTCTAGGTTCCTTAATATTATAATTAATACTCCTTTGATATGATTTATGCGTTTCTCTGTAATGGGTTGGTCTTAGACTACCTTTTTGTTTAGCTATATATAAAAGTCTTCCTATTTGTTATTATATCGTTACCTATACCACTTTCCGTACAACTGGTTTATTGTGTATGGTTTGTCTGTTAGAAAGTACTTTGTTATTACTGCATTGTAATATCCTTTGGTATGTCTTTTTTTGAACCTAGTTGGGATGTTTAGATCCTCTTCTTATTCTAGTTCTTTTAACTACTTTGCCCTAGGTGTCCCTACACTTAGCCTATTAGTAATTCTTTATATGGGTGCTCTGTCCCTTTTATGGTTTAATATACTAAATCTCTAGTCTAGTTTCTGCTCTTGCTATGCGATAATTCTTGTCTTGAACTTATCTATAGTTTCTTGCTTTCTGCGTCTTGTAACTAGATCTTAGAAGTTGTCTTACTTCTTAATCCTTGTATTAACTATTTAATCTTTAGGCTAAACACTATATTTACCTAGAATTATTATGGACCTTATTTATTTTTTGAAATCTTAGCTTCCTATTAATGTTCTTATTTGTTCCCTGAATTTATAGTTCTTAAACTTGCGTCCTATACTTATTTGTTTGTTATTAAACTAAGTTACTGCCTTTTCCCATTGGTTTTCGTCCGTTGTGGGTCCTTAGGTGTGTCTTATCTTATCTTAAGAATCTTAAGCCTATGGCCTTTTGCCTTTATTGAGTGATAAGCTAGTACTAGTAGTTGTCTGCTTGCTTAGTTTCTTTTAAACATTACTCCTATTATCTTGTAAAGCGATGGAAATTGTATTTAATGGTGTTATAATACCTGTTACTGAACCTTATTCTATAATAGTCTTAGTCTCTACTTCTATTTTAACTTCTCTGAGGTCTATACGCTCCTAGTAAGCTGCCTTTGTTGCCCTATTGTTAATAAATGCTTCGCCTGTGTTGAACTTATTGTCTTTAATGCCTGATCTATAAGCTAGTTTATTAGTTTCTCTAAACTTAGATAATAATGGCTCCTGCGGCTAATAGCTTACGCTATACTTAGCGTCCTTATAAATTTGGTATACGTTATTGTAATAATACGCAAAACTGTTAATTAAACATTCTTTTGTTCCTTATAGTACACCATTATCCCTTTATATGTATGTGCTGTCTGCTGGCCTGGTTCCCTTTACTATATAATTACTCTAACCACCTCTATAGTTCTTAGCGAAATGACCTTGTTTTCCGCAATTTATATAAGCCCTATCTTTAAACCATCTTTCTTGTTATGGAGTCCGTCTAAATATCTTCTGCTACTAAGATCCCTGGTTTAGCCTCTGCTTTTAGGTCCTTTAATTACTTAATCCTTAACCTTTAGGTTTCTATGGTTTCTTTATCTACCTCTTAAACTTTTTGGTACTACTTAGGTCTATTAGCTCTACGCTATTCTATAGTTTTTAACTCTATATCTGTTGTTATATACTCTGCGCCTTATATAATTGTGGAACTCTGTCTTGTCCTTTCTTAGCTTGTTCCCTTTAATAGATCCTATTATTGATCTTTATTAACTAGTCTATTAGTTCCCTTAGGTATCCATATCTTCTATTAGGATAATTACGTTCTGGACTTTAGCCTTAAGTCCTTACTTGTACTATACTATAAATGCTCTATTATTCCACTTAACCTACATGGCTAGTGTTTAAAACTGCGTTATATACTTAATTGCTAAAGTATGTTGTACTAAGTTTAGAAGTTTTTGTTTCGCTATTATGGTTGCTTTAGGGTCTCTAAATATTTATATTAACTATTCTGCGAATCCGTTCTAACTTATAAACACATACTGTACGTCTAGGTTAGTAGTTGTTATACCGTTTGCTTATATCTCTGTGAGGTAAGGCTTAAACCACTTTAGAGCTCTTTCTATTAAGAATAGTCCTGCGTATGCTACCTAATCTGTAGGTGTTACTAACTTTGCTCCTTCTTATATAACCTTAAAATGCATCTGTGTAAGAAACCCTTTGAGCTTTAACTTCTCTTCTAAGAATTATTTAATTAAAGGTAACTTAACCTTTACTGCTCTAATTCCATTAATGCGTTCTTTAAGTAGCCTACTATTATCCTATAAGTAATTAATTATTTCCTATAACTGACCTCTTGTAACTACTTAAGAATCCATGTCCGCTATACTGGTATCTCCTGCCCCTAAGGTCATGGCTGCTGTCAACGTCGTTGTAACTAGTGCTTTGGGTGGCATGTTATTTAACCTTGTTTAGTACTATAACCTTAGTAGTAAATGTGTAACGGAACCTTGTAGTAGGAACTACGGTGGGTCCTATTATTGGGCTAGGTATGTAGGTAAAAACAGTATTAACAACGTAATAATAACTGGTAGAGTGGTTGCCTAATAGATTAACTCTAATTATATTCTAAGATTTACTACGAAGAGAGAACTATCTGGGTAGGGACTATGGTCCTTTAAATATATAACTATACGCCTAAGAAATCCCTTCGCTCTATGAAGTATGTGTTGTCTATATTAAACGTAACGTTCTGTCACAGCGACGCAGTCAATCGAGGCACGAGCGCCGTAAAGAACGTATGCAAGCCTGTACAATTGGATTGTCTATTGACGAGGATATCAAAACTGAGGAGAAGAAGAAGGTCGTGGAACGGACACGTCTACGTACACGCGCCAAGGCGTAAGCGAACCCCTGACTAGGTGACGCGTACCGGCGCCGTAACACGTTCTTTCCGTTTAATACAGTTAATATGTTTAACGCTATATAACCTTAGTTACCATTCCTTATTATATAGTTCCACCGGATCCATTCTGGACTGTGCCTATATCAACCAACTAGCTTTACCCGACTCTTCTCTAAGTAGTCGTAATATTGTACTTAAGCTGTCTGTAACATATTCCTTATCCTCTAGTTCTATAATCTAATCCTTACCCTCTAATACTCCTACTACCGCCGCTGTAGGCTAAGAAATTTTATTATACGCTGAATATTAAGCCCTATAATCCCGCTACTTGCAATTTCTATAGCATCCACTATAGAACCCTATGACTTTAATACTTAGTAAAGGGGTAAGGGCCTATTAGATAACGTAGAGTTGCTATATAAGCCTTATAGAACTAGTATTAATTAGCTCTCTACCTTATATAAGTAATATAAATTACTTATAGTTATAGTTATAGATCTATAGCTCTAAATTACAATTATATTTATATATAAAGGCCTCCCTATCTATACCTACTTCTCTAATATATCCCTACTTAAGCTTCTATATTAATTATTAGTAAAACTTCTGCCCTCTTCTACTTATTTTAAAAGTAGTTGGTTATATAGGTATTATATAAAAAGAAGATTTTACTTATAGTCTAGTAATATTATTAGAGAACCTCTTATATAGTAGGGCAAGAAGTATATTAGATAATTATATATCCTAATTCCTAATAAAGGATAATATTAGTAGAATTTAAACTTATAATCTATTATATTTAAAGTTAATATATATATTAGATCCCGCCGCGCTTATAACAAGTTCGTAAGCATTTAATATCTTTTTAGCTGTATAGCGACGTAAGGTGGGATACATTATATTTCCCTTAGTATATTTTGTCCTACTATTATTAATAAAAGCTAGCTAATAGAATTAATAGGATTAAGGCTCTGTAACTATACGCGTACCCTTAATTCCGGTATTTATATACGGTTTAACTCTCGCGGGACGTCACTAGGGGAAGGGATAGTCGAAACTTTGCGGATATCCAGATATTATCCGCCCGACCGGATAGGATAATTTATCCTCCGCAGGTCTGAGTTTTGATCCTGATGTTCGCGCACAGACCACATCCTCTAAGGGCCCTGCCGTTTCAAGGGATAGAAACCGAAAACACTCGCATACAGTGCACGGAATGTAAGGCAGTGTCGTGGCACGCAATCAATTGCATTACAATTCAGCTAGAGACGTGACCGCTAAATAAAAACTGAAAATACCTAAAATTCCAGCTATTGAAAAAAGGCTTGTCCGTTAGCGTCGTGGTATGAACGCTCTGCTAATCGAAAATAAAGTTCTTTAAATAAGGATCAACTGTCCTGTGATAGCCTCAGGCGAGATTCGGACAACCGTTGCTATTCCTCTTTGATTTAAAGCCTCAAGGAGGGTCTAGGTAGCTTTCTCCCAAATACCATAGCACGATAAAGCAGTTTTATGTGACTTGGATCTGCGTACACCTATATATTAACCTCAATACGTGAAAAAGTCCTTCAGGCGTTGATTGTGGGCATTAATTGGGTGGCAACGACCATTCAAAGCAAGTCTTAGCCCCTAGGAGCTAGTACCTATTAGCGTTCTAAAACGCTTTCGTTATTGCCAAAGCCATCAGAAGAATTGTCCGAAAGGATAGAGCATATCCAAACGCTTGAGATTCCTAAGGTCAGCTTTATGGATGTGGCCATCAAGAAAGCACTGATCATATCCGTCAATTTTGTTGCTAACACGAAAAGCGCAAAGAAACACAGGAGAAAGAGTCACCACATCTACGCAACCCGCACAAAGACTTATTCTCCGACCTCACGGTCTTCGTCCCAGTGTGCTAGGCTCTTCACAAAGCCCCAACGCCATGTTTTATGTCGGATTGTTTTCCCGAAGAAATACATGGGGATCGCGCACAGTATTACTCCTCCAGAAATTCCAGCCATCGCTCCGAATGCCCGGGAATAGCCTGACCCAGCAATCCAAGGGTTGGTGTAAAATGATAGGAGGAAGCCAAAAGCAGCTAAAGAGAAGATTAGGTATCTACACTTGTAATATATAGGCACGACTTACACTTAAATGCTAGTTGAGTTACGGTAATCTCACCCGCTACGGGTCGGTACGAGTCGATAGTATAGACCAAGGTTACATTTGTAGCTTGAACAATGCTAAATGTCACTATAGCATATGATTAGCGCAAATTCTACCAGGAGAAAAAGCGTACTTACAAAGACCTAAGCCAATCGTTGGAACTATCCAAGGCAGGCCTTTACCAATTCCAACCCCATACAAGACCAAAGCCAAAGGCGCGGTGATGACACTAATGGCAATAGCAGGAAGCCGCATCTCTGGCTCCCTGGTTCCACCGTTTCTTCGGGTGAAGAAATCGGCCACAGAATCGGAGAATGCGCCGCCTAGGTAGATGGCAATGAGGGAACCGATTATGGAAGCAATAAAACATAATCCTGATTGCCATGCCTTGAAACCGTAAGTTGACTGGAAGGCAGTGGCAAAGTTTGACGATATTGCCACAAGAAACCCTATAGTGACAGACATGACGAGCGTTGCCCAAAGCACGGGAGGGAGGCACAAAAGGATAACTGGACGGATGAATAACTTCCACAGAGATTCTTGGGTGTATTTCGTGGTGAACACACGCAGGCTTTGAACGTAGGAACGTTTCACAGACTGTGAACCTTCGAGACTTTCTACTAGTTTTACGTCGTTCCTTTGTTTCATGTCTTCTGGTATTTTCTCATTGACGTGAGGCTCGAATGCTGCTGCAGGTCCCGAAATAGAGTCTATTCGACTGTAATTAGTCTCCGGAAAGGTAAAGACGACGAGAATGGTGGTAGCTCCAATCAACGCAACTGCTACCCAGTAGATCATGCGCCAATCATGTTTGATCGTGATCAAGCCAGCAATGATGATTCCGCCACTAACACCAGCTGTCAGTGCCGCAGTATAAAGCCTAGATAAAGTTAGTACAATGGTATAGTGCGCCGACAATATCGACTTCTTACGCCATGACCAGACCCCGCTCGTGCAAAAAGAATAGATCAGCGATGGTCAGAGGAGCAAGACACTCGGCAGCACCACTAGCGAATCCCATAATTATTCTTGCTGCTAACTCGCTTCCGTAGGACGTGGCGCCGCCGGCCCAAGCAGCAACAGCAGTGTATAAAATGAAAGCAGAGACGTATGCCGGCCGACGACCATATTTGACGATTACTGGCATCCAAACAAGATTTCCCATGCCCTGTAGTAAGGCGGTAGTTGTAAAGAAGTAGGCGATATGGGCAATCTTTGAAGCGAAATCCAACCCAGGCGGGCCTTCAAATGTTATTGTTACGTCTACAATCGCGACGGTAGGTCCAGCGGCCAGGAAGTTGGAGAAAAAGATAGCGAAACAGACTAGAGTAGCAATATAGTATCTATACGGTGTAGCCCTGCACAATGTAAGAGCGTCTCCTACAAAAAACATGTTTAAAGAAAGGGTGATATGTGTACTCACCAGTTGAGCGGGTCATTGGGATCATTTGAAGGAGTAGGGACCAAAATGATCTCGTTTGTCTGGTGATGCCGGAGTCGAAGGCTACCCAAAGTGCCCAGCTTCCCAGCATCAGACGCGTCCCGTTCTGTCGTCTTCTTCACCATTTTGCTGATTGAAAGCCCTATGTCAACAGCTGATGCATCTGCGGGGGGTTAAGAACGGACTGGAGAAATAGGCGACGGGATGCAATGACATTTAAAGATCACTGCGTCGACTGGCTAACAACAGGCAGGGATGATCAATATAGTGTCGTTAGACAATTTAATAGACGTATCGCAACCGAACGGTATACGGACAGGGATGGAGTGGGCACCCGAGCGGCGATTCATGAAAGTGCCGGAAGAGCGCTAGTGCAGCGGCGTTAGAGACCAAAAGCGTTTCGCAGTGCGGGACCCCATGGGTTTTGACTCATTCTCGGGAGCATCTTCAAGCCACCTTGAGTTGCTGGCGGAGATTGTGGTCTCTGCGTGTATTCACTGTCGAAATATTCCTCGTCAAGAGTGTGGTCAAATAGGTGGACATGACACATGATGGTCGGTGGAGCTAACTATCTAGGGGCTGGGTGGCGGCAGCATAGCTTTTTGTGTCTACCCGGTCTGTCCGATGCAGCTATCTCCAATAATGCGCGTCCACAGTGTGCAAAATACCATCGGCTAACGTATGTTATGGGGTTTTGACCGACACCCTAGTTATGACCGAAACATCAAAACTTTACCTAAGTTGTATCTATCACGCCTAGGTAAGCCTTAGCACGACACACCGCCTTTTAAAATATAAGTGTTACTTTAATTTTGGCAGAACAATAAAACTTTACTTAAAATAGCAGGCGGTACGCTAGCTCTGTCAAAACTAGGGATTCGTGACGTTTTGGTTTTTGTAAACTCCCACCTGACGTAAGTTAGGGGGTTATGACGGTGTCGGTAGTTCCGACGGATTTTGGAACACTAAAATGCTGCCAAATGCTAAAACCACCGCCAATTTGCAGTAAAAAGCATCGGAAAACATTACATTATTAAGCTTAAATGAAGCCATAAATATATATGGGAGAAGCTCTATACCGACTTTTTGTAGTGTACGGAGGTGCGTTTCAAAAGTCTTTGCCGCCAAGCCAGCTTACCGTCAAGGCAGAACAACAAGATTCTGCCGGTAGAATTCTGCCACTTTATTAAGTGTTCTACCAAGTTTGTTTTTAGCAGCTTAATTCTATAGCTTTAAAGCTTTTTTTAATATTTTAAACAGCTACTAAAAAATCTACTACGGAACGTTTTATAGGTGGCTATGATTTAGCTATAAGGGCTTAAATTACAGCTCTTAATTATATATAATATATATAATATTGGCTTTGTCGATGACACAAACCTAATTATATATAGGCCAACAGCCGCAGAGAACTGCAGGACACTAGAGAAAGCCCACGACACCTATATAGAATGGGCAAGACGATATAGAGTCCAATTCTCACCAGAGAAATACCAGCTAATCCATTTTATAAGAAAACGTAACCAATCTGCAGATCTTTAGCATATAATCCATATCTAAGGCTTTAGGGGTCAACCGGTTCAAGGCCTAAGGGTATTAGGAGTGTAGGTAGACAGCAAGCTCCAGTAGAGCGCACATACGGCGCAAGCGGCCCGTAAGGGCCAAGCATAGTATATCGCTATGTCCAGGATCGTTAATTCTATATAGGGTCCATACTTCCAGAGGTCACGCCTACTATATACAGCAGTTATCCGGCTAACCATAACGTATAGATCTAGCATTTGGGCCACTAGAGAAACTAAAAAAGGCCCCCCTAAATCACTCCTTAAACTACTCCAAAAGGTCTAAACAGCCTGCCTTAGGAGTATAACAGGCGGGTATAAGTGAACGGCCACAGCACTACTTAAGAAGGAAGCCAATATTCCCCCTCTATAACTATATATTGAAGCCAATATAATGCAAAGGGTACAAAAGGAACGCAACTTTAATATTATAAAGTATATTAAGACACGCCTAAACAAACTATAGAGGGACCCTAGGGTGCCCTATAGGAGAAGGAACCAACAACCCCAAAGTAGGGAAGATATATTAGGAAAACAGGTAGAGAAAGTAGAAGAAGAATAGTACAGCGCTAGGGCCCAGGCCTATATAGAGGAGGAAGGGAGACGCGTAAGAGGCCAGTAAAGACAATAGTAAGGGAGAGAAAGGAGCTAAAGTAGAGTATAAAAGAGTACTGGAAAACTATCTACTATAATATAATACTGGTTGGACTAACGCTAGAGAGACAAATAGGAGTTAAAGGTATAGAGGCAGACTTAGGTAAGGGGAACCCAAGCTATAGCATAGGTAATACTATAGGGGGTAAATACCTAAGGGCTCCAAGAGGGCCTAACAAAGGTAGAAAACACAATAGCAACACTCTTAAGGACAGGAATAATAGGACTAAAAGATTAGCTTTACTAGGTAGGTGTCCTAGTAGGTAGCCTAAGGTATAAATGTGGCTAGCTAAAACAGACACTAAAATATATAATACTGTTATGCCCCTTACACACTAGCCAAGAAGCAATACTCTTAGCAGCTAGTATAGAAAACTATAATATACTGCTCTTAACATAGAAAGGCCTCAAGGCGGCTACCTGGTGGCTTATTGGCCAAAATATACTAGACCAGTTCTGGGTTGCAAAGGAAATAGCAATAGAAGGCAAAGGGGCGAGTAATAGGCGCCCCCTAATAACTCTACAGGAGTAGAGTACAGTGTGTAATACTAGCGCGTCCGTAGGTTTATTAC
>Ga0307507_10009057_pt1 | contig 13426 bp, 13 predicted proteins | sample 7_EM_MG_FD_207223 | JGI IMG/M metagenome (GOLD analysis project Ga0307507, IMG submission 207223) | Populus trichocarpa ectomycorrhiza microbial communities from riparian zone in the Pacific Northwest, United States - 7_EM | ecosystem: Host-associated > Plants > Roots > Unclassified | place...
GGGTATGCATCACATATTTTATGGTTGTCACATTACATTATTTAGTGATGTACTTTGGTTTTGGTCATAGCTGCATCAGATCTTTATCACATCTCTTGAAAAGTAGACCAAAAGGTAGGTATTTAGAAGCTCTATCATGTTGCATGACTTTCTAGAGGTTCCGAGTAATCACTTTTGATGTACAAATACTTTATATTGGTATGATAAATTTTACATTAAAAAACCGGTCTGGACCAGTCTTTTCAAGGCAACCGGACTGATTAGGACCAGTCCTACTCGGTCTGGTTGGGTCCACTCAATACATGGGTCGGTCCCGGACTGGTTGCAGTTGCCTGATTTGGAAGTAAAAAAACCAGCCTGAACTGGACCTTAAAACACTACCTTTGACAACTTTTGCTTGCTTACTAGGCCCCCTTCGTTCTTGTGTACTTCCTCAAGGAGCAACAAATTTGCTACCAGAATTTCAACATTGCACGACTCATGCCTTACAAGAAGAAATTCCCAAGAATGGAAATGTGTTCATGGATGATGTCGGATTAAAAGGTCCCACTTCGACTTACAACAACTCGGAGATCTCCCCAGGGATCTGATGCTTCATTTATGAGTATGCTACAATTCTTGACAGATTTCTGATGTGCTTTATCCAAGCAGGGATTATGGCTTCTGGAAGCAAGATGGTTCTCACAACTCCATGTCTGCACATTGTTGGGACTATTGTGTCAAAAGAAGGCTGGCACCTCGAGCATGGTTTGGTCACAAAGATTTTGAATTGGGGACCTTTGACAAGTGTTACTGATGTTTGATCGTTTCTGGGTACAGTAGGTGTTGGAGGAAAATGGATATGTGGTTTTTCCCTCATTTCCAAGCCACTGACGCTCCTCACAAAAACTGCAGTTCAACAACAGTTTTTCTTTTCAAAAGAAGCAGAAGACACCCAGAATGAACTCAAACACCTAGTTTTGACAGCGCCTGTCCTCGTTAAGTTGGATTATGAAGTGGCCAAACTTCTTTTGCATCAAGACCCACTACCATGGTCTTTGGAACACAGTCTAGTCATCATCACTGTTGACTCCTGTCAAAATGGAACAGGATGGATTCTATTCCAGATGGTGGAAAAAGAAAAACACCCAGTGATATTTGGTTCCTGCACTTTCAATGACACTGAATCGCATTACTCCCAGCCTAAACTAGAACTTTATGGTGTTTTTAGGGCAGTTAAAGACCTTTGACACAGAATCTGGGGAATTCATTTCTGGATTGACATTGACGCAAAATTTCTGATTGAAATGGTAAAGCAGCCAGACCTTCCAAATGCACCCATGACCTTCTGGATTTCTTATATTGCCCTTTTTGACTTTGAAATGCACCACATTCCTGCTTAGTCTCATACAGCAGTTGATGGCTTATCATGATGGAAGCGTACTCCTGAGGACTTGGAGGATGAGGACACTGAAGACTTTTTAGATAAATTTATTGGTTCAGCTCAAGCCAAAACCCATCTCTCTTTTGTGTCGCTTGCAAATTTTTTATCTTCACAATTGCTTCTCAGTTTCCAACCAACACGTCTTGACAAAATTTTTTTTCAAGACCTCTTGTTGACTATGCGAAGGACTCCTCACATGCTGTATGCTTCATTTCGCACTACATCTGTTGTTGATGATCTTTCAATTCTTAATGTTGTGGACCCAATGCCCCCTTGGGTGGCAGAACTTCAAAGGATGAGACAAGCTCATTACAACCCCTCAATGAAGGACATTAGAGACAGATCACTTATTAAGTATTCTCTCCTTTCTGTAACAGATGACTTTTCATACACAGGATTGGAATTTGAGCATCAATGAGTCTGTGTCCCTACTCTCATGGAGTGTATGCTAGGAGGAGAAACATTCATGATTGAAGTCTTTCAGTACCCTCAGGCCTATATGTCTCCATTAAAAGAAGGCACGTCTCAACTGTCATTGACTGACCAATCTGCTTTACCAGGAATTCCTGGCCCAACACTTCGCATGGACAACAGGGTAAATTATGAAGAAGTGCCCCTTCTCACTGATGTTACGTGTGCCACCCATTCCTTTGGAGTTCAAGACAAGGACTCGCCTGAAATGTGGTGAGAAATTGTTACATACCTCAAGATGAACATTATGCCTTCACATTGTGAGAATGCCATGGAACAAAAGTCATTCATTCACAAGGCAAAGAACTTTTTTCTTCACAACAGAGACCACTTGTGGAAAATTGAGCCTAAAGGGAAGATTCCTTGTCTGGTTGTCCTTGAGGTTGACTGCCGCTCAGCTTTAGTAGCTGAGGTGCACAATGATGTAGGTCATTGAGGCTGCGACACAATGTACAAGACCCTCTCGGAACATTTCTTTTGGCCAAACATGTACAACCAAATTGCCTACTTTGTCCACTCCTGCAATGTTTGCCAACTATGATCAAAAACTTGCCCCATCATTGCCTTTAGCCCCACATGGAATTCTGGAATACTTCGAAGATTTGACTTAGACACCATTCACATGCCTGATGGTTTTGGAGGTATGAAGTTCCTTTTGCAAGCTACTGACCCATCTATTTCTTGGGTGGAGGCATGAGCAGTCAGGTGCGCAAACTCTGAATCTTGGGCAAAGTTCTTGTACGAAGAAGTGTACTGTTGATTCAGGTGCATCCTGCTCTGCCTTATCGATGGTGGTTCAGAATTCAAAGGCGCTGTTGAGATCCTATTCAAGCAATATGGCATTGTTGCCATCATGTCATCTCTGTATCATCCAGAAGGGAATGGCCATTCAGAGCACTCTCATCAGATGCTGGTAAATTCAATTTTTCAAGCATGTGGAATGGATGCTTCTTGTTGGCTGCTATATATACATGCAGGTCTTTGGGCTATGCATTGCTCGACTTCTCGAGTCACTGGGTATCCTCCTTATTTCCTTTTGTATGGCCATTGCCCGTTCTTCACTTTTGACTTTGCAGATAAAACCTGGGACACTTTGGATTGGCATAACATCACCTCAACTGAAGATCTTCTAGCGTTGCAAATGCAACAGGTTCTTTGACAGGATAAAAAGCTGGTTCTAGCCATGGAACAGCAGAAGAAGGTTCATCAACAGGCTGTTGACAATTTTAACTGTAAGCATGCTCATTATCTGTCTTCTGGTACTTTCCTTTTGGGAACATGGGTCCTTCTACATGAGACTTGGTTGGACTCTCAGATGGGAAACAAAGGTGCACTGAGGTGGACCGGTCTGTACATCATTCACCATCAATACGTGATACAACATATCAATTGCAAGAATTGGATGGTACCATGATGCAGGGTTCAGTAGCTTCTAACTGTTTAAAAAATTTTTATTATCGAGAGGAACACCAGACGGTTTGCAGCATACAACATGCTGAATTTGCCCTACATGTTGCCACAGTTTCTTCATCTTCAATGCAAGCTTCTACAGTCATCAGCATGCTTAACCAAGATCTCCTCATTACTCTGCCATACCCAGTTTCTGTTAAGATTGGCAAAGCATCTCTCCCAGATAATCGCCCACTTGTCTATCTACTGACCATCGCTCTGTCTGCATTTACATCACAAAACCTTCACAGCTGATATCATCCCTCTATTTCAGAATTCAATCCAAATGACTACAATCCTGTTCGATACACTTGATACACAGCTTCTTCAAGCATGTTCCACAGTCACATCCATGAAACCCTACTTGAAAATTCAAACATTAGTGACCTCAAAGTTTGGGCTCTCACCACGCTCCCCTTTTGCTGAGTTCTTTTTCTTTGACCCTTCTTCGAAATGATGGGGGCATTGTTTAAATTTTTTTCCTTATTTGTGGGGGTGCAGGGTGGTCTACTCATCCCACTTCTCTTTTTCTTTGATTTCTCATGTGTTTAGATTTTTTCAGTCATTTTTTTTTAGAAGCCATGAAAGGTCTTAAATCAATTTGTCTGGAATGCATGTTCGAGTTTCTTAGCACATTGGTTTGGGTTTTTATTTAAATGTTTGAGATTCTTTTCTTTTTATTTTATTTTTCTTTTGCTTCATGAATTACTTACGACAACTCCTTTTTGAGACCAAAGCCAGACTCGAGAACTAGATGGTAGGGTTGATAAACTTCAAACTTAAAGACTCTCGACGTATTCAACATGTATTCTCATGCCACTTTATTGCCACACACCTTTAAATGTCTGCTCTCAAGATTCCCATACAATACACACATGCTATGCTGGCTGTCTGCTGCTGAGTACCAGATCCATTCACTCTTTTGTGTTCTTTTTTTTTCTTTTTACTCCTTGTTCTTCCTTCCTAAGTAGATGACCAGATTTCTGTCTCCTGCTGAGAACTTTCATTCTTCTACACCAGCCCCATATTTCATTGCCTGCCTAGTCTGATGTTTTAGCCATTTCATTTCTACCCAGGACCATATTTCACTGCTTTCCTAGGGCAATGTTTTAGTCATTTCATTTCTATCCAGCCCTATATTTCATTGCCTGCCTAGTCTGATGTTTTAGCCATTTCATTTCTCCCTGGCTTTATATTTCATTGCCTGCCTAGTCTGATGTTTTAGCCATTTCATTTCTACCAGCACTATATTTCATTGTTTTCCTAGTGCGATGTTTTAGCCATTTCATTTCTCCCTGGCTTTATATTTCATTGCCTGCCTACTCTGATGTTTTAGCCATTTCATTTCTACCCAGCCCAATATTTCATTGCTTTCCTGGTGCGATGTTTTAGCCATTTCATTTCTCCCTGGCTTTATATTTCATTACTTGCCTACTCTGATGTTTTAGCCATTTCATTTCTCCCTGGCTTTATATTTCATTGCCTGCCTACTCTGATGTTTTAGCCATTTCATTTCTACCCAGGACTATATTTCATTGCTTTCCTAGGGCGATGTTTTAGCCATTTCATTTCTACCCAGTCCTATATTTCATTGCCTGCCTAGTCTGATGTTTTAGCCATTTCATTTCTACCCAGCCCAATATTTCATTGCTTCCCTGGTGTGATGTTTTAGCCATTTCATTTCTCCCTAGCTTTATATTTCATTGCCTGCCTACTCGGATGTTTTAGCCATTTCATTTCTACCCAGCCCAATATTTCAGTGCTTCCCTGGTGCAATGTTTTAGCCATTTCATTTCTCCCTGGCTTTATATTTCATTCCCTGCCTACTCTGATGTTATATCTATTTCATTTTTACCCAGCCCTATTTTTCATTCCCTCCCTAGTGCGATGTTTTGGGTATTTCATTTCTCCTCAGCCCTATTTTTCATTGCTTCCCTAGTGTGATGTTTTAGCCATATCATTCATCCCTAGCCTTATCCTTACATTTCATATCTACCCAAGCAACAAGTTCACAAATGAAGTTTATCCAATCTTGTAATCTAATCTAACAATCTCCTTAATCATCAAAGTCAAGGCAATCATTGTTGTCAAGTTCATCCCCTTCATCTTCATTGGATTCATACTTGGCCCCACCCTCATTACCTTCAACATCTTTGCAATCAAATATAAACCCTTCCTCAGACTCGACAGCATCAGGGTCAACCACAGGATCAGAAACTGCAACTTGACAAAGCAAGTGCTCATAGTCTGATGCCCACATCAGCACAATCCCCTTATCCTTAAGATGGGGCAGCCAATGCACAGCACACTGCTCTGCCATGCAACTGCAAATTGCAGCCTGCTTATGTGCATAGCCCGAAACCCCACTCAAAATGGTGAGATCAGTCTGACTTCGCAATGCAGACTGTTCACACCACCAATCGGCTTTCCACTTAAGATAAACTATGCTTGCTGCATTTCCTCCTGGACAAGCAACAGTTCCTCATTCCATCATTGCATCTGAGCCTTTGCCTTTGCCCATTCAACTTGCATACCCTTGTTGAATTCTTCCTCACCTATGTTCATCTGCATGTCACTCAGTCCACTGACACATGGCACAAGCCAGATCCATGTTGGTTGATAACAGCTGTTTGAAATGTCATCGGGCTCTCTTCCAGGACCACTGATATGAGCTTCCTTCAACTCCTTCAACTGCATCGACCATGAGCCACCAGGGTCAAGAGCACATAATGCACACCAAGCAGACTTGTACTTCTCCCCTGCTTGATCAGTCTTATTACTGAACCATTTGTAGAGAGTGATCATCTTCATATTTGGCCTGTTTCCTGTTCTGGAAATGTTTAATTGTTTGAACTGGCAAAGGCCCTGAATGATGCACCACTGGTGCTGGACTTCATTGAGAGCATTGTCGGCCTGTGGTTCATGGAGACATTGTTCCAGCTGACAAATTTCCTTGAGCTCAGGGAGAGTGCAAATGTGAGATGGCAGCAAGGATGGTAGGTACAGGGGAATATTTTCAGGCAGGGTGTCAGGTGATAAAGATGATGATTGCACAGCATTTTCGGGAGGTGAAAGCGAAATGAGGGAGGTGACATGGGGTGTATAAACAAGCTGGACCACCCACCAGTTCTGGATTAAGCAAAGCAAAGCATTATGCCTCTCCTGAAGGTCTGCAAGCTGCTTGCTGGTCTTTAATCCTTTCAGTTTGGCTGCTTCACAACAAAGGAGATATCTACAATATTATGAGATCAAGTCAAGTTAGATGAACACATTTCATGTACTGGCTATCTTCCAACTCAAACCCAGATATCAAGAAATCTGATAAGCTTACTTTATGTCATGGAAGCTTGCTGAGGGCAGCTTGAGCAGCCTCTTCATTCACTAGCGCTAGCTGAACATCCTGGAGTGTTGTCGCTGTGAGTCCCATCAGAAGTCAGAATGAACAATGAGTAGGAAAAAGAATGAGCTAACCACTCTCTGGTTCTGAGTAAGGATTTGGAGCCCATGGATTTGCTTCCCATTTTGTCACCATTGCTTCCCATTTCTTGATAATTCTGGGAGAAAATGTGGTCGACAGTTGGTTAAAATTTTCTGTTTGCTTCACACTCATCATGAATGCATCTTTGAAGTGCTTTAGAAATAAGGTTCCTGTTAAAACATCACTCAGTATATGAAAAATACATGATCATGATAAAAGAAACATACAAAACCCCACAATTTTATGGAAGTTCCATCCATTCCAGTGATCATTTAAGGTGTCATGCCATGCCGCAGGACCCATCTTGTAAACAGAAGGCACTAAAGAATTTGTACCTGCCCAGGTTGTTTCAATATCTTCGCCAGTTGTTCTCCCAGCCCCTTCCATGTAGCCCAAGTTAAAATTATCTCAACATTTCATGCCATGGCCATTAATATGCCAGCCTGGAATTGCCACGTTGGCTTGAGTTGTATCTGGGATTTGCATTTCTTCAGGAAAGTTGGACATGTGCTTCTGAAAGTGTTTTGACCACTGGAAAATGACATTGTAGGTGATGACGATTCATAAAAGGGTAATGCCAATGAGGGCAGTGAAGATAATGAAGTCAACATTGAAATACCTAGATGGGTGTTAGAGGGCCTATAACACAAATAGTAGTATCCACATTGCTCACTTTTCACCTAATTGAAGATCGCCAGCTCCATTCCAACATATCATGCAGTGCTGCGAGCAAATGAGACTTGCATGTATTGATCTATTATGAACATTCAGTGAGTGGTAGATTTTCACTGAGATATTTTCTGCTCACCTCTGGCTCATTGACATAATTTGCAATGTGGGCTTTGTATTCTGCTTCTGGAACATATGCCCCCCAACCAGGCATAAGTTCTACATCCTTGAGATTTCATTGCTTCTCTTTGAGCTTGAAATTGCCATCCACAGTGATGAAGAGCATATACAAAAACCTGATGTAAATACTCATCAAGGGCATAATCTGAGAGGTCAAAGAAAGCAAACTTACAACAGTGTTCCAGCCTTCTCCCAGTCATCAGGCAGGTTTCGGCCTGGGTGAGGGCATGCTGGGCATTCCACCATCAACTCTCCCTTTGATGTGGCATCAATACCACCTGGGTCATGACCACGACCACCTCGCTTTAGTGCCACCAAGTTCCTCCACATTCTAAAGATGCAATGAATTTTGGCATATTGATACTGTCAAAACATAAGTAAGTTGATGTGAGGAAATAATAGATCACACTTACAATTGGATTAGAGAGATTAGCATTGTTGGATCACTGCAGGAGAGTGTGGTAGTAGTCATAGAGACTTGTCTTGCCTTGCAGAGTGAGTTCATGGAAGGTTTCAAGACAGTCGAAAGTGAAGACAGTTTGGGGACATATGAGTGTTGCAGGAAACCATTTCTCATGGAGCAACTGGATCCATGTTGACAGTGGTTGGTTGCTGCAATGACAGTAGTTGATGGCGATAAAGTGAGGGCCAGAGATGTCAAAGACGATGAAATTCTTTGGGCCAGGGTGAGGACACAGACATGGCGCTCCAGAGTGGCCAAGCTGATAATGGTGTCCAAGGTTTTGAAGGGAGTCTTTATTGAAGAATTTGCCATTCCATCTCTGTTGAACAATAGCCAGTAAGTCAGTGCTGGAGGAAATTTAGAACATATTAAAGATGAAATTAGGTGGTATAATGTATGACATTTGCGGTATTTCTCTTTCTCTTCAGTTTACTGGTCTGCCCTTCTTCTTGTGCAGGTAGATCTTGATTTATGACATTAGGCTCAAACTGCAGTGCACAATGTACGTCAGATTCAGAGGTTGGGGTTGGGGGAGTAGATACATCTGGAGGGGCAGAAACCAGGGTGGGGAGGGTCGAGGAGAGGACTCGATTGTGGGCTTGCAGGTTGCCACGTTGTTCATCAGTTTGGTTTATGGTGATGAACAGAGAAGTATTAGTGGATGTGCTAGGCTGTGAGGCTACTGACAAAGGTGGAGTTGGAGGCTGTGCCAGGCGAAATCCAGCCTTATTAAGAGTGTGTTTGACTGGAGGTCCCCCATTTGAGGGGTTTGGCTGTTTAGACATGGAGGTACAGGAGAATGAAATATGAAACGAAATGAAGAAAAGTTTCCCATATTGGGAGTCTGAATTCCTACCTTTGGTATCTATTGGATTGCTTCTATCTCTTAATTTCTACAATAAAACACACCTTCCCTGCCTTCTTGAACTGTACATCCTCTTTTCCAACCCCCGAAGTTGCGCCTTGCAAGGGCTCAAGGTTATTTAGATTTAAATTATCAACTCAGAGGTCTTAATCAGCTGATTGCTATGAGCCTGAGGTGGTCTTTGCAAATGTAAGGTAGTTCTAGGCTAGTTCTTGGATTCATGAGTGAAATAAATCTTCCAAGGCTCTTCAAAATAAATTTATTTAGTGGTTAGCTGTGAACTAACATGAGGAATTGGAATGCTGTGATCACTGGTCTTACAATTTGAAGTACATGCTCTCGAGTGAGGATGGAATGTGTACAAACATGGCCAACAGCTCTCTGGCCTGAATACCTGACCCATGGCTATGTATGCTCTTGCACAATATGTATATTTTAAGTCTTTGTGAATTAAATCTATTTGAGGATAGGCAGTTCAGTCATTTGTTAAGTTCTTAATTGCCTCAAAGTACAATTAGGGTGCTGTACTTCATTTTGAGGTGTTGTTTGAGATCTCCCTTTTGAGTTCTTTTTCAGTTGTAATCATACTCTTAAATGGAATCTACTCAGGTAGACAGCAGTCTGTATACAGTTGGATTTGGCCAGAGCTTAAAGTGATCAAGGGTTGAAAACACATGCATTGCAACCTATATGTCAAGCTATAGTCCAAGGTAAAACTACAAGATCAACAATGAAACTACTGAACAGCCTCATCTCTGGGGCCATAAATCTCATTGTCACCAGGATTCTGAACAAACCTAACCTTATTAAGAGCTTTCACACTGAGATAATACTCCTGGACTGCTTCATGGCTTGAAAATCCCTGATAGCAAGCATCTGGAACATGTTTGACAAGAGGTAGTATGTTATCCCTGGTAGGATGATGAGTAAGTAAGCAAGAAACTGGAATAAGCATGAGGACAGTAGCCTTACCACTTGTCATAATATATTCCAGTGCACTTGCCAACTACAATGCCATAGTATTTCTTCTTCACTGGGGAAATTTGACCAGACATCCCAGAAATGCTGGATGGGACAGTCCTTATCACAAGTGGAAACCTTGGATTACTGTTTGTAGAGGTTGTGCCAATCGTGGTAACGTTTGCTGCAAGACCATGGTTCAGAATGGAGAGGGTTGACGGTGTTGTTGATCTGGCACTTGGGGTGGTTCTCACAGTGAGTGGATCACTGGAACCAGGGCCAGCTGATGTTGAGAGACCCAAGAGAGCAGAGGTCAGGTTCTGGACCTCAGAAGATGGGTCATGCCCATCAAGGCAAGTAAACTTGCAGTGAGGTTGTTGAAAGTCCAAATGGCCAAGGTGACAAAGGAGGTGTATGAGATTATGTGTGTCATTTGGGATTTCTCCCTGATATTCAATGGTGGGCTCTGGAAATGTCGAATCACTGAAAGGTTGAAGGACTTCTTGGATGTTGCCAACATGGCCAACACCAACAATGTCAGGTGAAAGTTGACCAGTATTTGCTGCAGGCTCTTCCACAAGGCACTGCTGGACCTTGGAAGAGTTGCTGGTGCTTGGTTTCATAGCCCAGTTGATGGGGGGGTGACAATGTTGTATTAGCTTGATGATCAGTAGGATCTATATACATGTTAGAAGTTGCGAGAGGGAGAACATAAATGATGCTTGCCCTTTTGTCTGCTCATCATTTCATTGGTGGTGGGGAGAAGAAGCAGACTTGTTTGTGTATGAACAAGATGAACAAATGGTGGGGTCCAAATGATGGTTGAAAAACAAACAAAACAGTGATCAGAAAATGCGTGATTTACATAAAAGCTTAGAATTTGACCTGAGGATGCCATGTAACTGGAAGATTCTTTCTAATTTGTCTTACCTCCCTCTGTACATCAAACATGACTCACGCATCATGGACCACAGATGGTCAAAAGGAGTGGCTTGAACAATGAAAGGCCGCCTTCATTGATGCAAAACAGAAAGGCACTGCTGCTCTCAAGGAGTTTTACCCTGTGGCCTTTGTGGAGTTTTGAGAAAAATGGCCAGTGGACCCCGTTACCAGCGACGAAGTAATTGCTGCAGGATCTGCTGAACTTGCAACTAAAATCAAACGTGACAAGTATGACAAGATATGTTGGTTATTTCTGTTATAAGAGAGGTGATTGACTGATGTACATTGCATGTGAGGGAATGGTTCCATAATAATACATGAGTATTATCTGGGCCTGCCATCCTCAAGATTAAGGGAAAGCCAAAAATGGTTCAAGACTGGCAAGCTTATCATGCCTTAACCTATGAGAAACAATGCAAACCTTACATTGACAATCAATGGGAAACTTACAAGCAGGAATGGGAGGCTGGGAACACAACCCAGAATAAGCCTCCTAAGAGTAGGTTGTCAAAAATAGGAGGTCTTAATCATGCCCCACTGATTCCTGCTGGATTCCGGTCATTCCTGCGGAATCCAGAGGAATCAATTTTGGCCCAGAGCCCAGCCAAAATCACATTCCGGGGGACAAATATTCCGGTGGAATGATGTCATTCCTGATTAGGAGCCAGAATGGTCCCCGGAATGGACAAAAAGGAATGCATATGGAATGCAGAGACCGGAATAGACATTAATAATAATAAATGTTAATAAACTGTTATGTATATATAAAATCAATATTACATATCGTTGTCGATGGCTCAATTTGGCACCATCACAACCATCAACCCTCTTCCTTCTCAACCACCACCATCCTCCACGACCACCACTGTTGCCCACGGGGGATCGTCTGACCCCCCGGAGAGTCAGCTACTAGCCTTGGGGCTATTAGCCCCAAGGCTTGTTGTACTTGTTTGCACAGTCAGGTGACATTCACTGATGGGCCGCATTGTATCACCTTCGCCATTGCAGACAACGACGATGGCGAGATTCCATAATGCAGTACTTCGATTGCCTGACATCTTTATCAATTGAACAATATACCTCTTTCATCTCCCTCCTTGTGCACCTCCAAGAGAAAATCTTATGGAGTCATTCAGCTCATGCAACGATGCCGCTGGTCTTCCTGCCCAGGGATGTTACTCAATTTCTTGTGATGACTCTGAGGCTTGAAGAACAACTGGTCTTGCAACTGTGGAGTTGTCAAAAAGAATTGCTTTGGCCTCTATTAATGAAACCTCAATCAGTGCAGAATCCACGGTACTTGCCATTGTTCTTAGAGCATGGCATATCCCTTAATATTGGTGAGTGATTGAATGATGACTTGGCTAGTGTCAATAACAGCTCTCCTTTAGGTTTCTCTGACTTGTACCCTCCGACATGAGTCTGTATTGATCCTCGTTGTGCAACAGAGTCCTCAATAAGCTATCGATCCTGCGAATTGACCGATGTCATCAGCTACAATGTCACAATCTTCATGAAGGACTTGGGGCCTGTACTGGGGTGGGCATTTTCAGCTCGTTGTCCATGTGAGTGAATGGACTGTATAACATATTGATATCTAACACCTCCCCAACTAGGTTGTGGTGTGAGGTACTATCCCAATTATGTAGTAGAAGATTGGCATCATCAAAGCCGATGCATGTATTACACCGAAGTTCCTGCCTTTATTCAAGTTTCAATGCATTACTACGTTGACATGAGGCTTGCAGAGATGTTCATGAACATGATGGTGTGCACATGGTGTGTACAATTCCTTTTCGTTGAGGTACAAGCCTTATTTGACATTGTCATAGGGTCTCTGCCACGAACTCTTCCAGAATCTACAATCTCAGCTTCAGTGGCATAGAAGAACACATCGGGGACAAGTGGCCATTGAACTTTAAGTTAATGTGTGACCATGTTTGGCATGCGTTCTTCATTTATGCATTGCTTCTCGATGCTAACGAAAGGAATGTCCCACTGGACTTGGACCATAATGCTCCCGACAATGCCCAATGTTTACGTGCAGCCCTTGATGCTTGCAACGAATGTATCATTGGCCCTGGTCAGGAATTTTGGAATCATGCATGTGATCTTTGTTGCAAGATAATGGAGCGCAATGGGGTTACAGGTAAGTTCTCCCTTCAAATATCACCACAATTATTAATAAAATGAATTGCAGTTGCCTTACATGCTACAGTTTCGGATGGTATCACAATTGGCCATCCTTGTTGCACACATCATGATTGCAAGAATCCCCTTCCTACGCAGCGGTCCAAATTTTGTGTTGAGCATGCTTCCTTAAGTAGTTTATGTGCCATCACAACATGTTCTCGTTCCGTTGAGCTCAACTTTCAAACATGCTCCTTGCCTGAGCATCAGAAGCTAGAGAACGTTGGATTAGAACAATATACAGCACTCTTTCAACTTAGGAGAAGGCTCGACAAACTCAAGACATCACATGTCGAGGATTCCGTGGAACCACCATTAGCCACTCTCCATGCTGAT
>Ga0307507_10009060_pt1 | contig 13417 bp, 8 predicted proteins | sample 7_EM_MG_FD_207223 | JGI IMG/M metagenome (GOLD analysis project Ga0307507, IMG submission 207223) | Populus trichocarpa ectomycorrhiza microbial communities from riparian zone in the Pacific Northwest, United States - 7_EM | ecosystem: Host-associated > Plants > Roots > Unclassified | place...
CGGGGGTGCGGTCAGTTCAGCAGGTGGAGTTGGTTTGTGTCAGTAGTCCGATGCGCCAGGGCAGCAGGCTGTAGCTCTGAGTGGAGCCCGGTGCGACGCCCTGGTACAGGTATTGCAGGTGGCAGGGGCTGATGGTGACCGTCTGGTCGTAGTTGCTGCGGATGGCCTCGCCGCTGCTGATGTCGTTGGTCCAGGGGGTGCCGGTGAAGGTGACGTTGGATGCCGCGGCGAAGGGGTTGGTCTGGGTGGCGGCCAGCGGGGTCCAGGTGCCGGTCAGGCTGGTGGACGTCCAGGAGTGGAAGAGGCGGTGCCCGTCGGTGCCGATCGCCTCGACGATCATCAGGTACGTGTTCGAGCCGTCGACCTTGTAGACATTGTCGGCTTCGAACATGTCGTGTGGGTTGGCCGCGGAGGCGGCGATGACGGTGTTGCTTCCGTCGCCGAATCCGGTGGGGAACTGGGCCAGGGTGCTGGCGGAGCGGTAGATGTGGCCCTTGTCGTCGGCGGAGAACAGGTAGCAGTTCGCGCTGTCGCAGATCACCCAGCTGTCGACCCAGTAGCCGGTTCCGATGTTCTGGGAGATGATCGTCGGCATGCCGTTGCTGTAGAAGGCGTGTGGCGCGCTCCACCCGGCCGGGTTGCTGATGTCGGGGTTGGTGGCGTAGTCCATGTTGCTGCCGGTCTGGTAGGTCAGGTACCAGAGATTCTGCGGGGCGAAGTAGAAGACCATCGGCGCGGTCTTGTATCCGGTGCCGATCGGGGTCTGGTCCAGGTAGTACGGCTGGGCGGTGGCGGCCTGGGACCAGTCGGTGAAGCTGATCTGGGCCATGCTGTAGCCGCCGGCCGAGTTCACCGTGGACATCAGCACGTACCAGCGGCCGTTGTAGTGCACGACCGAGGGGTCCTTGACGGAGATCAGGTTGTGCGTCGTGTCCGACAGGGGGCTGATCAGCACTCCGCTGGAGCTCCAGGTGAAGCTGTTGGGCAGCGATCCGGTGGATCCGGTGCCGGTCGGGGACGGCGACGGCGAGGCTGAGGCGGACGGGGAGGCCGAGGTGGTGGCCGTGGCCGAGGACGAAGTACTGGTGACGCTGCCGGTGCACGGGACGCCGTTGAGAGAGAAGGAAGCCGGGACCGGGTTGCTGCCGCTCCAGGCGCCGTTGAATCCGAAGGCGGTGCTGCTACCGGTCGGGATCGAGCCGTTGTAGGAGAGGCTGGTGACGGTGACGGCGGCTCCGGACTGGGTGTAGCTGCCGTTCCACAGCTGGGAGATACTCTGCCCTGCGGTGAAGGACCAGGTCAGCTGCCAGGAGGTCACCGCGCTGCCCAGGTTGGTGATGGTGACGTTCGCGCCGAAGCCGCCCTGCCATTGGCTGGTGACGTTGTAGGCGACCTGGCAGCCGGTGGCGGCCTGCGCGGCGGTCTCGACGGTGGCGGTCAGGCCGGCCGCGGCCACTGCGGTCGCGCCGACCGCGGCGAGCCACGACCGGCGTCGGGTGAGTCTCACATTGCGCTCCTCGGGTCTGTGCCGACCGTGCGCGGCTTGTCAGCGTTCTCATGGGTACGTGGTTCTCATGGGCATGTGCGGATCGAGACGCCGTGCGGGTCGTCAGAGTCGGAAGCCCGTGTTGTGTCGCATCGCCGGGTGAGACTGCCAAACAGGTCGGCCAACCTCAAGCGCGGGGCGTCGCGTTCCGCAAGCGGCCGGCCGTACCTCGACGGGTGTCCGGGCAGGTCGAGGGGCCATCATGCCTCGCACAGGCCGTGCGGAACGGGGCCGGTGTGCTGCGGCTCGGCTGAAAGTTTCCGATCTCGGTGCTCGCTGTTGTCGATCGAGATCAAGAGATCCTATGAATCCTGTTTCACCTGACCGTCGAACTCGTCGAAGACTCCTTCGCCAGTGGACGCACCTCGCGAAATGCGGTACAACACATCCGATGTGTCTGGGTTGTGTCGCATCAACATGACTCTTCGACGCATCTCCGGAGGACCCTGATGTCGTCCGCACGATCCCTCTCGCGCCGCTTTCTGGCCGCAGTCGCGGCCTTCGCGCTCGCGCCGCCCGTCGCGGTGCTGCTCGGCCCCGCCCCCTCGGCCACGGCGGCCACCGTGACGACGGCGTGGCAGAACGGCACGTTTTCCGAAAACGTGGGCGGGGTGGTGTCCCGCTCGAACGTGGTGATCGGCAAGGCGAACACCACGCCGTCGCAGTTCCTGCCGCTGGGCAACGGCGCGCTGGGCGTGTCCACGTGGGCCGCGGGCGGCTTCACCGCGCAGCTCAACCGCAGCGACACCATGCCGAGCCGGCTCTCGCCCGGCCAGCTCACCATCCCGGGCCTGTCGACGATGACCTCGGCCTCGAACTTCGTCGGCACGCTGGACCTGTACCACGGCGTGCTGAGCGAGTCCGGGGGCGGGATGACGCTCAAGGCATGGGTGCCGGCCGGCAAGGACGAACTGGTGGTGGACGTGACCGGGGCGAGCCCCGGCACGCGGCAGACCGCGAGCCTGAGCCTGTGGAGCGGGCGCTCCCCGACGGCGTCGGCATCCGGGGCGATCGGGGCCCTGGCGCAGACTTGGGTGGACAGCTCCCAGACCGGCAACTCGGGGCAGACTTTCGGCGCGATGGCGGGGATCACTGCGGGCGGCGCCAGCGTGTCCGCGTCGGTGGTCAGTTCCACGCAGGTACAGGTCGCGTTCAACCCGAACAGCGACGGCTCGTTCCGCGTCGTGGTGGCGGCGCCGAAGTGGACCGGGGGCACCGCGATCTCCACCGCGTCCAGTGCGATCGGCTCGGACGCGACCGCGAGCGAGTCGTCGCTACTGGCGACTCAGTCCGCATGGTGGAGCGGCTACTGGGCCAACAGCGGTGTGGTGGAGATGAACTCCTCGGACGGCACCGCGCAATACCTGGAGAACCTGCGCACGCTGTATCTGTACCTTGAGGCCGGCATCATGCACAGCGGTCAGTACCCGGGCAGTCAGGCGGGTGTCGCGGACCTGTACGCGTACGACCAGGACCAGCAGGACTGGTATCCGGCCGGGTACTGGCTGTGGAACCTGCGCGGCCAGATCGCCGCGAATCTGAGCTCCGGCAACTTCGCGCTCAACACGCCGATCTTCGACATGTATCTCAATGATCTGCCGGCTATCGAGTCGTGGACGAGCGCGCAGATGGGCGGCAAGGCAGGAGCCTGTGTTCCGGAGACGATGCGATTCAACGGCAACGGCTACTACAACGGCGGCAGCGCGTCGAACGGCGCCTCGTGCGCGACCGCGTCCAGCCCGACGTACAACGCGGAGACGATCACCAGCGGCGCGGAGATCGCGCTGTGGATCTGGCAGCAGTACCAGGACACCGGCTCGCTCAGCTTCCTGCAGAAGTACTACCCCGTGTTGCAGCAGGCCTCGACGTTCCTGCTCGCGTGGCAGTCGGTGGGCTCGGACGGCTACCTGCACGCGGTGGCCAACGCTCACGAGACGCAGTGGGCGGTGCAGGACCCGACCACGGACATCGCCGCGGACCAGGCGCTGTTCTCCGCCACGGTCAGCGCGGCGACGCTGCTGGGCACCGACTCGGCGCTGGTGGCCAAGCTGCGTACCGCGCTCGGGCAGGTCGAGCCGTACGCGCGCACCGACGCTTCCACGCACAGCCAGCTGCTGACCGCGTCGTCCGATGCGGCCGGAGCTGATGTGATCGGCACCTCGTACCAGCCGACGGCGGCGACCCACAACGTGGAGAACGTCGGGCTGGAGCCGGTGTGGCCCTACGGTGTGATCGGTGACAGCACCATGGTGGGCGGTGACAACTTGACCGCGCTGGCGGACCGCACGTACAACTCCCGCCAGTACGTCGCCAACCAGGACTGGTCCTACGACGCGGTCCAGGCCGCGCGGCTGGACATGGCCTCCCAGGTTCAATCGGACCTGGTGGCCGAGACCGAGAAGTACCAGGTCTACATCTCCGGGCTCTCGGCCTGGCGGCCGAGCTCGCCGGACGAGCCGTACATCGAGCAGAGCTCCAACGTCGCGACCGCGATCAACGAGGCGCTGGCCACCGACTACGACGGCACCCTGCGTTTCGCCCCGGCCTGGCCCTCGGGCTGGGACGTGTCGGGCACCGTGTACGTCCAGGGCGGCTCGAAGGTCGACGTGCAGGTGGAGGGCGGCACCCTGGCCACCGCCGCCATCCAGGCCGGCAGTACGCAGACCATGAGCGTGCGCAACCCGTGGAGCGGCCAGCAGGCCGAGGTCGTCAACGGGGCGAGCGGGGCCGTGGTCGTGGCGGCCACCACCGCCGCGACGCTGAGCATCCCGGTCACCGCCGGCCAGACCTACCTGGTCGAGCGGCCGACGGCGCTGACGACCTCGCTGCCCTTCGCGCAGGTCACCGGGACCGCCGCGACCGCCTTCAAGCAGCTGGGCAGTATGACGATCGGCCTGTCGGGCAACAGCGTGTCGAGCGGCAACACGGTGACCGTGACCGCGCCCGGCAGCCAGTCCGCCGCCGTCGGCACCGCGATCAGCAGTCTCCAAGCCCTGGCCACCGACTCGGCTTCCGGGCAGAGCCTGACCTACACCGCCGCCGGGCTGCCGCCCGGCCTGTCGATCAGCTCGGCGGGCCTGATCTCCGGGACGCCGACCACGGCCGGGTCCTACGCGGTGACCGTCACCGCCACCGACTCCACCGGCGCCGCCGGCTCCGCGACGTTCACCTGGACGGTCACCGGCGGCACGACGGGCGCGGGCACGTGTCAGGTCTCGTACGTGAAGAACGAGTGGACCGGCGGGCTGACGGCCAACCTCACCGTCACCAACACCGGCACGGCCACGGTCAACGGCTGGACCCTGACGTTCTCGTTCCCCGGCGACCAGAAGGTCACCAGCGCGTGGAACGCGACCGTCACGCAGTCCGGCACGGCGGTGACCGCCGTGAACGCGACCTACAACGCCGCGATCGCCCCGGGCGGCAATGCGCAGTTCGGCTTCCAGGGCACCTGGACCTCGAACGATGCCTCCCCGACCGCCTTCTCCCTGAACGGGACCGCCTGCAGCGTCGGATAGCTCGACCCGCGGGTGCGCATCGGCCGATCCGGGCCGGTGCGCACCCACCTGTTCCCCTGACTCAGCCATTGAAAGGCCGACATGTCCATATCTCCACGTCGTGGCCGGTTCGTCAGCACCGCCGCCGCCGGGCTGCTCGGCGTCGGCACCCTCGTCGCGGTGACGCAGACGCCCGCTAACGCCGCGTCGACCGTGGCCGTCGACGGGGCCACCACTTACCAGACCATCGACGGCTTCGGCGTCTCCGAGGCCTTCGGCCAGGCCAACGCGATCCGCACCCTCACCGGTACCGCTCAGAAGCAGGCACTTGACCTGTTGTTCAACACCAGTACCGGCGCCGGGTTCAGCATCCTGCGCAGCCTGATCCCCTCGGGCAGCGACTCGATCGAGCCCAACAGCCCCGGCAGCCCGACCGCCACCCCGACCTACGTGTGGAACGGCAGCAGCGACACCACCGACCAGGGGCAGCTGTGGCTGGCCAAGCAGGCCAAGACCTATGGCGTCACCAACTTCTACAACGACGCCTGGAGCGCTCCGGGCTACATGAAGACCAACGGCAGCAACGTCAACGGCGGTTCGCTGTGCGGCACCACTGGCGCATCGTGCAGCAGCGGGGACTGGCGGCAGGCCTACGCGAACTACCTCGTGCAGGACGCGAAGTTCTGGGCCTCGGTCGGCCTGACCCCTTCGGCGGTCGACTTCGTCAACGAGCCGTCGCTGACCACCAGCTACGACAGCATGCTGGCCACTTCCGCGCAGGCCGCCGACTTCCTGTCGGTGTTCGGACCCACGATGAAGGCCTCGGGCCTGTCCACGAAGGTGGCGTGCTGCGACACCCTCGGCTTCAACGTCCTGCCGGGCTACGTCAGCGCCGTGGAAGGGAACTCGGCCGCGAACGCCGGCGTCGGGCTGTTCACCAGCCACGGCTACTCCGGAGCCCCGACCAGCCCGATCAACTCCACCGGACGTCCGGTGTGGGAATCGGAGTGGGCGATCAACGGCAGCAACTGGGACACCGCCTGGGACGACGGCACCGCGGACTCCGGCCTGAGCTGGGCACAGAACATCCAGACCGGCATGACCGGAGCGAACCTGAGCGCGTTCCTGTACTGGTGGGGGATCAGCAACACCAGCCACGACAGCTCCCTGATCGGCCTGAGCGGCTCGACGCTGACCCCGTCCAAGCGGTACTACGCGCTGGCCAACTACAGCCGGTTCGTCCGCCCCGGCGCGGTACGCATTTCCGCTACCAGCGCGGCCAGCGGACTGAGCGTCAGTGCCTACCGCAACACCGACGGCTCGGTCGTGCTCGTCGCCCTCAATACCGCGAGCAGCGCCACCACGGCCGGCTACTCGGTGGCCAACACCGGCTCGTCCACCGGCACGGTCACTCCCTACCTGACCGACACGAACGACAGCACCGCCGCCCAGACGCCCATCGCCCTGTCCGGTGGCACCTTCACCGCCACCGTCCCGGCCCGCTCCCTGGTCACCTACCGCATCACCGGCGGCACCTCGCCGACTCCGTCGCCGAGCGCCACCTCCTCACCGAGCGCCAGCCCGTCAGCGACCGCGAGTCCGTCCACGACTCCGTCCGCGAGCGCGACCGGACAGCCCACCGGCACGCCGAGCGGATCCGGCACCGGATGCACCGCGGCCTACAGCGTCACCAACAGCTGGCCCGGCGGATTCCAGGCCTCCGTCACCGCGACGAACAGCTCCGCGACCGCGGCGACCAGCGGATGGACCGTGCGTTGGACTCTGCCGAGCGGACAGGCGATCAGCCAACTGTGGAACGGAGCGCTCACCACCAGCGGCAGCGATGTCACCGTCACCAACCTGTCCTACAACGGAGCATTGGCCCCCGGAGCCAGTACCACCTTTGGATTTACCGGAACCGGAACGTCCACGCCGGTACCGGCCCTGACCTGTGCCAGCCCATGACGGCCGACGTGTGACTACAACCGGTTGAGTGTCCGATGCCGGCGGTCGGGAGGCTTCCGGCCGCCGGCATCGCCCTTCTGGTGTAGGCGCATGGGCCTCGTATACGCCGTGCGGCGTATACCGGCGGTCGGGGATTCGCCTTCTCGGCGATCGTCGCGTGCTCACCGCTTCCGTAGCGTCGAACGCGACGGCACTGCCGAAGGGAGACCATGGTGATCGAGGCAAAGGGCCTGGTGAAGCGATATGGTGACAAAACAGCTGTTCATGATTTGACATTCACGGTGCAACCGGGGACCGTGACCGGCTTTCTCGGGCCGAACGGTGCGGGAAAGTCGACGACGATGCGCATGATCGTCGGTCTGGACGCCCCAACCGCCGGGACGGTGACCGTGCACGGCAAGCCTTACGCCCAGCACGCGATGCCGCTGCGCGAGGTCGGGGTCATGCTGGAGGCACGGGCCGTACACACCGGCCGAACCGCCTACAACCACCTGCTGGCGCTGGCCGCCACGCACGGAATCCCGCGGCGGCGGGTGGACGAGGTCGTGGACCTGGTCGGTCTGCGCGCGGTGGCGCGCAAGCGGGTCGGCGGGTTCTCACTCGGCATGGGCCAGCGGCTCGGCATCGCCTGCGCGCTGCTCGGCGACCCGCAGACGGTGATTCTCGACGAGCCGGTCAACGGCCTGGACCCCGAGGGGGTGCGCTGGGTGCGCAATCTGCTGCGCGGGCTGGCCGCTGAAGGTCGCACGGTGTTCGTCTCCAGCCATCTGATGAGCGAGATGGCGCTGACAGCGGAACACTTGATCGTGATCGGCCGCGGCGAGCTGATCGCGGACGCCTCGGTGCACGAGTTCGTCAAACAGGCCTCCACCAACTCGGTGCGGGTGCGCTCTCCGCAGGCCGCGCAACTGCGCGAGCTGCTGCTCGGCGCGGAGGTGTCGGTGGCCAGCGAGGAAGCGGGCGCGCTCACGGTGACCGGGCTGGAGTCCGACCGCATCGGCGTCGTGGCCGCGCAGCACGGCATCACCCTGTACGAACTGACCCCGCAGGAGGCGTCTCTAGAGGACGCCTTCATGCAGCTGACGCAGGACGCCGTGGAGTATCGGACCTCCGCCGGCGCACAGGCAAGCACAGGCGCCGACGGCACGCTGGCCGGAGCCGGAAGGAACGCGGCATGAGCACCCCGACCTCAACCCTCGACCGCGCCGTCGGCCCCGGCGCCGAGCCGGCCCCGCGCGCCGAAGCGCACCCGGTCACGCTGCGCCGCGTGCTCGCCTCCGAGTGGATCAAGCTGCGCACGCTGCGCTCCACCAGGATCACCCTGGCCGTGGGGCTCGTGCTGATGGCGGGCATCGGCGTCGTGGTCGCCGCGGTGATCGCCAGCCGATGGAACTCGCTCGGCGCGGACGAACAGGCGAGCTTCGATCCGACGTACAGCGCTATGCAGGGTCACGTGTTCGGGCAGCTGGCGATCGGCGTGCTCGGGGTGCTGGTGGTCACCGGCGAGTACGCGACCGGGATGATCCGCGCGACGCTGGCCGCGGTGCCCAAGCGGCTGCCGGTGCTGTGGGCCAAGAGCATCGTGTTCGGTGCGGTCACCCTGGCGTCCTCGACGATCGCCTCGTTCGTCGCGTTCTTCGGGGCGCAGGCCGTGCTGACCCCGCACCACCTGCAGACGACGATCTCCGCGAGCGGAGTACTGCGCGCGGTCGTGGGCGGCGGGCTGTATCTGACGGTCGTCGGCCTGATCGGCGTGACGCTCGGAGCGCTGGTGCGCAATACCGCGGCCGCGATCACCACCCTGTTCGGGGTGTTGCTGCTGTTGCCGGTGCTCATCGACCTGCTGCCGTCCTCCGTGAGTGACCACATCACCAAGTTCCTGCCCAGCAACGCGGGCGATGCGCTGCTGCACGTGCATCAGCAGTCCGGCACACTCGCGCCGTGGACTGGGTTCGCGGTGATGTGCGCCTACGCGGTGGCGGGCCTCGCCGCGGCCGCGTACCTACTCAAGCGCCGCGACGCCTGACCGGGAACGTGGTGTACACGGTGATGCAACGACCAGGGCATGGGCAGTCGACGACTGCGCCGGCACAGCGCACGAGCCCGGCCGCTCGCGCCGCACGGCTCCCGATCCTCTGGGCCTCGTCCGCGCGGGTGTGGCTGGAGCGACACCCCCTCGCGATCGAGGCGGTCGTTCCCCTGGTGCTGGCCGCCGGCGCCGTGATCCGTGTGGTGCTCGACCACCAGAGCAGTTCGGCGTGGACCTGGCCGGTCCTGCTCGCGGTCGTCGGTCCGCTCGCACTGCGTCGCCGCCACCCGCTCGCCGTGTTCGCGGCCGTGGGCGCCGCCGCGCTGCTGGCCGCTTTCGTCATCGCCCCGGAACTCGCCGCGTTCGTCACGCTGGCCCAGCTGATCGCCCTGTTCAGGGTGGCGGCGTCCCACCCCCGTACAACGGCCCTGATCTGCGCCGGCCTGACCGAGGTGTGGGCGATCCTGGCACTGGCGCATTGGGCGCCGAGCAGCGAGCGGCTGTCGGCGAACGCGCTGATGGCCGGGACGCTGACCGCCGCCGTGATGATCGGGGTGAACCTGCAGACCCGCCGCGCATACCTCGCAGCGCTCGAGGACCGGGCCGCCCGCCTGGAGCGTGAACGCGACCAGCAGGCACGCCTCGCTGTGGCGCAGGAGCGCGCCCGCATCGCCCGGGACGTGCACGACATCGTCACGCACAGCCTGTCGGTAATGGTCGCCCTCGCCGATGGCGCGGCCGCGACGGCGAGTGCGGCTCCGGAGCGGGCGGGCGCGGTCATGGGACAGGTCGCCGACACCGGACGCAAAGCCATGCGGGAGATGCGCCGCATGCTCGGCACGTTGCGCGCGGACGAGCCGGAAGCCGAACGCCACCCGCAGCCCGGCATCGCCCAGCTCGACGACCTGCTGGCCGAAGTACGCACGGCCGGGCTGCCTGCCCTGCTGACCATCGAGGGAGCTGCCCGCGAGCTTGACCCGGGCGCGCAACTGGCCGTCTACCGGATCGCGCAGGAGTCACTGACCAACATCCGCAAGCACGCCGACGAGCCCGGCGCCGCGTGGGTGCGGCTGCGCTACCTGCCGGGCGCGGTCGAGCTGGAGATCGTCGACCACGGACGCGCTCGTGAGCACAGCCCGTCCGGGGCCGGGATCGCCGGGCACGGAATCACCGGGATGCGTGAGCGCGCCGCGATATACGGCGGCAGCGTGGACGCCGGGCCGGTGGCCGGCGGCGGCTGGCGGGTACGCGCCCACCTGCCCTGGGACGACGCGGAGGGCACCCGGTGAATGTCATCAGGATCCTGTTGGTGGACGACCAGCAGCTGCTGCGCTTCGGCTTCCGGATGCTGTTCGAGACCCAGGCCGACTTCGAGGTGGTCGGCGAGGCCGGGGACGGCGCGGAGGCGGTGCGCCTGGCCGGGCAGAGCAAGCCGGACGTGGTGCTGATGGACGTGCGGATGCCGGGCATGGACGGTGTCGAGGCCACGGAGCAGATCACCGACCAGTACCCGGACACCCGGGTGCTCGTGCTGACCACCTTCGACCTGGACGAGTACGCCTTCGCCGCGCTGCGCGCCGGAGCCAGCGGCTTCATGCTCAAGAACGTCGAGTCCGCCGAGCTGATCGCGGCGATCCGCACGGTGGCGGCCGGAGACGCGGTGGTCGCGCCGCGCATCACCCGCCGCCTGCTGGAGACCTTCGCCCACCAACTGCCCGCCGTCGGCGGCGACCCGTCCGCGACCCAGGACCCGCGGCTGCTCCTGCTCACCCCGCGCGAGCGCGAGGTGCTGATCGAGGTCGCCCAAGGCCAGTCCAACGCGGAGATCGCCGAACGGCTCTTCCTGTCCGAATCGACCGTGAAGACGCACGTGGGCCGGATCCTGCCCAAGCTCGGCCTGCGCGACCGGGTCCAAGCCGTCGTCTTCGCCTACCAGACCGGGCTGATCTCCCCGCCGTAACCGGGCCACACACACGACCGAATGCCCGCATCCCGCAGCGACCCAGCTCGCGGGCTGACCCGGCACGTCCAGTTCACCGCCTCACCGCCTCACCGCCTCACCGCCTCACCGGCACAGCTTTCCCGTTCCGCGTTCCTCTTCCCCTCGAGCATCAAGGAGTACTTCGATGGCTACGTTCCTGTACCGGATGGGCCGGTTCGCCTTCCGGCGGCGGCGGCTCGTCCTCGCGTTGTGGATCGTTGTGCTGGCCGGTCTCGGATTCGGCATGGCGAGCGTGACGGGCAAGACCAGCGACGCGTTCAGCATCCCGGGCACCCAGTCGCAGCAGGCCATCGACCTGCTGCAGAAGCAGTTCCCGCAGTCCGCGGCGGACGGGGCCACCGCCCGGGTGGTCTTCGAGGCACCCTCGGGGCAGACGCTGACGTCCGGCGCGAACAAGACCGAGGTCGAGTCGCTGGTCGCCGCGCTCAAGCAGGCGCCCCACGTGGCCGACGTCACCGACCCGTATCAGAGTGCTGCAGTGAGCAGGAGCGGCACGATCGCCTACGCCTCGGTGACGTACAAGGTCGGGCAGGCGGACGTCACCGACCAGGACCGCGCCGCGTTGACCGCCATCGCCGAGCAGGGCCAGAAGACCGGCCTCTCGGTGAGCATGGGCGGCAACGCGATCCAGGGCAAGAACACCCAGAACCCCGGTGAACTGCTCGGACTGGTAGTCGCCGCAGTGGTGCTGACCGTCACGTTCGGCTCCCTGCTGGCGGCCGGGCTGCCACTGCTCAACGCGGTCTTCGGGATCGCGGTGGCGATCAGCGCCATCGGCATTGTCAGCTCCTTCGTGAGCATGAGCTCCTCCACCTCCACCGTCGCCCTCATGCTGGGCATCGCGGTCGCGATTGACTACGCGCTATTCATCGTTTCCCGATACCGCGGCGAACTCGCGGCCGGGCACGAACCCGAGGACGCCATCGGGCGCGCCCTGGGCACCGCCGGCTCCGCGGTCCTCTTCGCCGGACTGACGGTGGTAGTGGCCCTTGCCGGCCTGAGCATCATCGGCATCGCACTGCTCACCGACATCGGCGTCGCGGCGGCATTCGCGGTCGCGATCGCGGTGCTGATCGCGCTCACACTGCTGCCCGCGATGCTCGGCTTCGCTGGGAAGCGGATCACCAAAGGCAAGCTCAAGACCCGCCGCCTGCGTGCCCTTGAACGCGGCGAAGGCGACTCGATGGGCGTGCGCTGGGCCCGGTTCGTCACCCGCCACCCCGTCAAGATCCTCGGCGTGTGCGTCGCGGCCCTCCTCGTCCTGGCCGTCCCGGCGCTCTCGCTGCACCTGGCCCTGCCGGACGACAGCACGTCGGACCCCGGAAGCACCCAGCGCGTCGCCTACGACACACTCACCCGCGGCTTCGGGCCCGGCTACAACGGACCGCTGACCGTGGTGGTCGACGCCCGTCATGCCACCGACCCGAAGACCGCGGCCGCGGACGCGAAGACGATCCTGGCCGCCCTGCCCGACGTGGCCTCGGTCAGCACCCCGGTGTTCAACACGGGTGGCAACGTCGCCCTACTGCGGGTGACACCTGGCAGCTCGCCGAGCAGCACGCAGACGGTCGCCCTGGTCGGCGACATCCGCGATCACAGCGCCGCACTACAACACCAGAGCGGCGCGCAGTTCCTGGTCACCGGCACCACGGCGCTGAACATCGACGTCTCCAGCAAGCTCGGCGCGGCACTGCTGCCCTACCTGCTCGTGGTGGTCAGCCTGGCGCTCTTGCTGCAACTGCTGGTCTTCCGCTCGCTGCTGGTCCCGCTCAAGGCGGTGCTCGGCTTCCTGCTCAGCGTGGCCGCCACCCTCGGCATCGTGGTCGCCGTCTTCCAGTGGGGCTGGCTGGCCTCCGCGATCGGAGTGCACCAGAGCGCCCCCATCGTCAGTGTCCTGCCGATCTTCATGATCGGCGTGGTGTTCGGCCTCGCCATGGACTACCAGGTCTTCCTGGTCACCCGCATGCGCGAGGAGTACGTGCACGGGGCCGAGCCGCTCGACGCGATCCTCACCGGGTTCCGGCACAGCGCACGGGTCGTCACCGCCGCCGCGATCATCATGATCAGCGTGTTCTCCGGGTTCCTGCTGAGCGACGTCGCGCTGATCAAATCCATCGGCCTCGGACTGGCCGTCGCCGTACTGCTGGACGCCTTCGTCGTGCGCATGACCCTCGTGCCCGCGGTCATGGCCCTGGCCGGCCGCCGCGCCTGGAGCCTGCCGCGCTGGCTCGACCGGATTCTGCCCAACGTCGATGTCGAAGGCGAGAAACTGCGCCACCAGCTCGACGACGCCAAGCCCGCGGCAGGCGAGACGGACCTCGAAACCGTGCCGCCCGCATCACCCGGCAGAGGCTGACACAGTCGGCGTCGGGCGCCGC
>Ga0307507_10009061_pt1 | contig 13412 bp, 12 predicted proteins | sample 7_EM_MG_FD_207223 | JGI IMG/M metagenome (GOLD analysis project Ga0307507, IMG submission 207223) | Populus trichocarpa ectomycorrhiza microbial communities from riparian zone in the Pacific Northwest, United States - 7_EM | ecosystem: Host-associated > Plants > Roots > Unclassified | place...
CTAATAACTATTAGTCATGTGAGAGTCTGCCTTGCTTAGTCACCGTTTGTGACAACCACTGATAAAAAAAAAATAAAAAAAACAAACTGTGGGATTTGCGTTCTTCTTACAACCATTCAGGTTCTTTCATACACTATACTTTCAATACAAGATATTTTATCTATCACACTTTCGGGAATTAAGACAGGACTGTCTTACACGAGCCCAGCAATCGACACTGTTAGATAGAAGTCAGAGCACTTAGCTATCGCAGTAGCTATTAGGCTGAGAGAAGTGATTGTTAGCCACCTATCTGTTACCTGCTATAAGTATCACAGGGAGAAGAGGGAATTTTAACAACGGCAAGGGTTTTCCTGTTGATTCCTCCCCATGTTGTTTTTGATTTTCCTTCTTTGCCTGCTTTGGCTATTCAGAGTTGGATTTCTTATTTCGGTGTGGCTGGTCTGCAGTCAGTTCCAGACCAGAGGAACTTGGTTCTTGGGTTTTTCCCCCGTGCCGGGGTAGATATATATGGGGTTTTTCTTTGCCATAGCTAGCGCTCGACATAGTCTTTGTACCCTTGGTAGAATAAATCAAAGTACTTGAAAAAAAAGAGAAAGAAAAAAGAGAAAAAAACAGACTTGGGATTTGGGTTCTTCACGCAACCATCTAACTTCTTTCTTACACTATACTTTTCAATACAAATACCTTTTATCTATCACCTCTCCCGGAACCCAGACCATAGTGTCTTGTACGAGCCTGGCAATCACTGGCAATACTTCTCCATAGGAGTCAGAGGACTTAGCTATTCCACTTCAAGATTGACAACTGAGAAGTGATTGCTAGCAAACTAGGAGTTACCTGCTGCAAGTATCGCCCAGAGACGACAAGGATTGTAACAATATATTGGAAAAAATAACTGTAAGTTATATTGTACTAGAATCATGAGTGGACTTGAAGTTTCTTATATTTTCTATTTACTGACTAAGATACATGTTAAGTTCTCATTGGCTAGTGTACAGACTTCAACTTAATGCCCCTTCATGTACCCTAATGCAAGACTACTTGTGTTCACTTCCGGGCATTATGAGTACATATACCAAGGCACCTAAACCTACTTCTTGCCTGGTAATTGTCTGTAATATCACATAGAAGCCATTACCTCCCTAACACTCCTTGCCGAGCAGTTGTAGCCTGGCTCCTGGATTACTTCCTTTCACTAGAGGCGCAAAGTCTACTTATCCAGGATGATAAAAACACATTGTTGCTCTTTTTCCTCCTAATTAAAAATAACCGGCCATCCTCACCTCTGGCAATTTGAAGGCGATCCATGAGCCTTAGCCCAGCTATATATCTTCCAACAAGCCTGAGTTCTAATGTCCAACTCAACCTTTTCTCTGATCTCCAAATTTTATTAGTTACTAAAGTCACTATAATTAGGAATAAGAAAGCAGACTTTTCCATGTCATCCCAGCCTTTTCTCTCAGCGTTAAATTTGTAGACGTTTATCACAGGTCATTTCCCAATATTTGGTGCTCGCTCGGGCAGGTACTTAGTCAACTCGTCATCCTTTATTTTTCATTTTTCTTTGCCAATGTTGTATTTAGTTTTCACTACGCTACATTCCGTAACCCGAATCTACGCTAGAGACTTTTGATTTTTGATTATCTAATACCTGCCAGGCGGGAGTTACTCGTTCGCTGCTGGCTACACTATCACTAGCCAACAATCCAGACTTGAACAGACTTACCCTTGATACCCGATACAGTAGGGTGATTTTTTTTGTCGAGGGGTGGCTGTGAGGGTGGGTATTGTGGTGGATAGTGGTAGGGGTGAAGATTTGTTTTTCTGGCGGGCGGGCTAGTGGACTGTTGGGTATTTCTATTAGGCAGGGTCTTTTCCTTTGTGCTTCCTTTCTTCCTCCTCATCCACTTCCTCCGGGCGTTTTACTTGTGGGGCAGTAGGAGAGCTATGGTTGGGATTGAATCACAGAGTGATACTGCATGATCAGACTGACCCGGTGAATAAAAGATATCTCTATACCGGTATATCTGTGTTCCATGAACCGCCGCGGCCGAGCACAAGTTACGAATCGGAAAGTGGTTAATTTCCGAACGCAAATCAAAAACATAAAACGCCATAAAATTACACTCCTTTTTGTGCAATCTTTTTAACCTTTAGCCAATCCATCCGTCCGCCCGCCCAGCTAGCCATTTTGTCGTCGTCGCCGCCGTCAAATGATTTCTGCCTCCTTTGAAGCCTAACAAAAAAAAAGAACTCAATACCCCCACTGAATAAAATTCACCTCCCCCCGGAGAAAAACATCCTAGTAGCCATATTCCCAGCAAACCTCCTCACCGCGCCACCACCAGAACTATTCAGCGCGGACCCAGCAAAGGAACTGGCATTCCCAAACTTATCCGCCCTAGAAAAGGCCACACCGTTCGTGACGCACAGGATAACGGCAATGACGACGAGGGAGAGCCAGATGAACTCGAACCGAACGATGGCGATGATAGCCAGGAACACCCACAGCAGTGGTACGACGTATATGGTGAGCCAGAAGAAGCGCGAGTCCGTCGCGTTGACCTGGCGGGTCTCGTCGGGGGACTCGAAGACCCATGTTTGCTCGCCAGTCTCCGGGTTCGTCTCGTTCCACCAGCGGAGGCCGACGAGGCGGCGACCCGCGATGTTCTTGCAGTAGTAGAAGTCCGCGGCTAGGAGGAGTATTACGATTATGAAGATTAGGACGCTGTAGGAGGAGGTAGGCGTTAGCTAAGTTTTGTAGAAGAACCAAGTGAGAGGGAAGGTACAAGTTTGAAGAGAACCAGAGGCCGAAGAGGTATGTAAATATTGAAGCTATCCAGGTAATTTAGTATTAGCTACGGATGCACCGGAGTAAGAGTAGGAGAGGGATTAGAGGTTAAACCTAGACGAAACGCAAGAAAGAATCCGAGCGTTAGCGGATGAGCTGAAAGCCGCCAACTAAGGGCGCCTTGTTGCTGCGATCGTTAGAGTAGAGGCTATCTAAAGGGGATTTGGGACAAAAGCTTACAGAGTCCATGGCTTTGTTGAGATGTGGTTGGTGTACCGTAACTGTAGGTGTTTGGAGGGGGGCGTTGATGGTTGTTGGAGGGGTGATCGATACTGGTATGCCTCTAGTTTGTGACGCGGCCTAGTTGGTTGATGCGACCATTGAGCCTCAGATGGGAGATGAGTCAGCTCTTTAGTGCAGAATTATAGGAGTAGATTAGGTAAGCAGGCAATGATTCCACAGTAGGTTTTGTTTGTTGGGGGTGGCAGGCTTGAGTGTCGCCATTCAAATGGTCGCCGGTGCTGTGTAGAAAGGAAAAAAGGGCCCGTCTTGGCTTTTGGCAATGCAACAGCTCTATAACATAGCTGTGAGGATAGTTGGAAAATCTGGGGAGAATGTTCAGGGAGGAAACGAGTAAATCAGATTGGAAGAAAGCCTGGAATCCTGTTTGGGGGTGTCTTGTCGTTAATATCTGAAAACACTTCCCGTGAATCTCGCACGGATTTCTAGGGATGCCAACACCTTTGAACACGAATGCGCAATACGTGTTCGGGCAGGGATGAAAAAACGGGAAACTTACAGTAATAAAGCAGGGAATAGGGGGATACTCGCTGTGGGAGTGGGTGAAAAGCTATCCTGTTGCGAAATAGCTTAAACTCAGGCTATTGCACAAAGTGGTTGGATATGCCTTTTGAGGGCTCACCTTAGCTTTCTGCGCAGCAAATAGTCAAGTTTAGACTCTGGAGTCTGGATAGTGGAGTATCGGTATTTTCTCCCCAAACCACCACCCGGGTTTCTGATGTCTGCCAAGCCCCATTTTTTTTTTCTTTCTAAAGTGCTTTTCTCTCTGCTTCGCTCCACGGACAATCTTGCTGTTTTTTTTTTCCGTTTTTTTCATCCCTGCCCGAGTACAGTATCAATTGGTACAATCAGACGTAAGTCCCGTATTAACTTGAATAAGAGAAATCTTTCTTAAGACGTCCAAGTTTCCCCTTTAAGTAAAGGGTTGTTTTGTTAGTCGACTTCAACATGCGGTAATTCCGGTCCAGTTTGCCAGTGAAATTCTCCCTCCATGGGCACTTCTCATAAGTCAGTTTATATCACCAAGAACCAGTCAATTTCAAGCCATTGTTTACACCAGAATCTCGAGGAACGTGATGTCTTACTGAGATGGAATTAAGTTATGCTGTGGGTGTAGCTAATTTCATTGGTTTCAGGATAGTACAAGGGAAGCTCATCATTGTGGGCAATGCATTTGGGGTGAATATAGACTTGTGGATGGCTGGAAAACATCACAGATCTAGCTCAATAAAGTGCCCTCATGATCACAGTACTAATCTCAGATTTTTACTAGCAATTTTTTTTTGACAGACAGTTCTATATTTCGTGAATGCTAACTAAACTGCTTCTGAGGAAGGAATAAAAGTTAACAGTTCCCGAATCATTCCCTTCTGTCAAATTTTTCTGTTTTTAATTCATCGGCTGTCGTTTTCTGCCCCGTTCCCGAGAAGGTGTCTGTTCTGACACTGTTAGTACATTGGTTGTGAATGGGCTGGGAGTAGGGAATATACCAAGAACAGACAACTGCGAAAAAGGGGGAATACAAGAGACGAGTTTTTTTTTTGCTGGGGGTGAGGGGGTGCTGGCCGCTGTGTCTTGGTTAAGTTAGGTCTATGTAGTTAGTGACCCATTCTCAGTCCACTGGAACAAACGGAAGGCTGGATAACTTCAATACCTAGTAAAATTCTATTGATTGGATTCTCGAGTTTTTAGCCACAGCTACAAGCCACCCACAGAATTCTCCTCTCCGGCTTCAGTGGTGTTGTCGCCATTTCCAATTTCAGTTGCCGCCATACTCTCAGCTTGTGTCCCCGCAGCCTGAGTAGCAGACGTGGTTGCGAGATTCTCACACCCACCCGGAACCTCGTCATGATGCACCACAAATCTCCAGTTGTTTGGCACACTCTCAATTCCCCCACTCTCGATAGCCTCAACCAATGCCTCACACTGCTGGGCATCCCAGTACCTAATTACTGCAGTTTTAAACATTCCCTCCAGCTTCTTGAGCCCCGTGAAATACCATGCCATTCCTTTGACCCCTGAGGGAACCATTACCACGCGCCAGGAGGTGCCGTCGCCAGTACACGTTACCTTGGCCGAGTAGCTTTTGGGGGGCATGCCATTGAACTCGGTGAAGCTAGCATGGTGGCCATGGCTACTTTGACAGATTAGATCGATCAAAATATGTACGGTCCGGAGATTCTTGGCCACCTGGTAATCTTCGCTGGAAAGTCCTGCAGAGGCTCTATCGGGGAGGAGCGGGAGGATTGTGGGGTGAGCTGTAGGGATGACGATAACATTTTTAATCTCGTCAGACATATTGATAGCTAAGTTAAGTTTCCCTTTGAGTTTGTGTTTCGGAAAAAGTGCGAGTAGAGTGGAAAAGTGCGATAAAGGAGGAGGAGGCTATGGAGAGGGAAAATGTGGGAGAAGGGAGGGAAGCGTGGGAAGAGAAGGAGAGCCAGGTTAAGACAAGACTGTGACCCCGCAAAGTCCTTTAACCCTGATAAAAAGGTAGACTGGGCGCTGGGCGGCCAAAAACAGAGTCGCGCTTGATTTAGGTATATGCCCCATCAATGCTACAGGTTGAAGATAGGCTCAGGTTCTTTTTTAATAACGGAGGTAGGAGAAGGCACAACTCTTAGATCGCCCAAAGTCCCTTGCGCACGTCCCTTTTAGTCAATACGATAACCACATATCAGTTACGCTGCTTGCAAATTCAATAAACTGGGAGACTGGTGCCAACGGTACTCCTTATCCTGAGCGATTTACTACGCTACACTGTATATTCTCCCCGCATCGCCGAAGTTGAGGCTATCCTGATAAAAATAGGGGGCGGGCTGGGGTGGTTAGGGTATTGTTAACTCTCAAGGCTGAATTTGGCGCCCTCACGACCACTCGAAACGCGCGGTCACCCGAAGCAAATTCCAACCGCAGTGGCTTTTCGGTTATTAAGCAAGCTATCTACTTGACATTCGTTTGTGTTACACGCGTTTCGGGTCACAGTGAGGTACTTTATCAGAGTCGTGTTTGTATCGTTGATAACACCGAGTGATACTTCATGAACATCTTTGTGTAGTGAATGCTCCAGCTGAATCAAGGATGAGCTTTAGCCATCCAAGGCAGCAGAGTTTTATAAGTGATTAGAGTTTCCAGGTCGGTCCATCTATCAGCAATCACCACCCCCGAAAGGGGGCTCGGTTTTGGGGGACTTGTCCCCCCCTGGGGTGTAGAGAGATTGGATCTAGAGAGATGGGGTGTGGTTGCCAATGTTGTGGTTTACCATGCCGTGCCTCCTACTACTTTATGTCCGATCACACTGTGTTCAGCTTCGCCGATAATCATCGGAAAATAGTATTTCCAAGGTGTCTTTACAGAACATTCCATTATTGTTAGAAAGAGCCTCCCGACCCCCGGACACCTCATGTAGAACTTTGCTGATATGCCTCAAGTTAGATCCCATGTTAGGCCTGTAGTTTTCCGCGTGCGTACAAGGGTTTATTCTGACGGCCCAAATGGCTCAGAGAGCAAAAACTCCCCCTCCCCGGGCTCGACCCTGGGAGACTCTAAGGAAATATCGGTGAGATACGTGCCTCAGGGTAGGATATTTGATAGTCATTTCTCGTGCGCTCCCTGGGGGAGCTATTATAGCCCCTTACCCTGGTGAATCATCATGGTTGGTATTATGTGGAGTGATCGTTATTTCCCTAGAGCACCGGGCTTTTAGGGAGAAAAATTGTGACTTTTATTCTGAATCGTATTGGCCGCGTATATATTGAGAGGGCTCCTATCATGTTGAGTAGGAAAGCGTTATCTATATTAATTTGGAACTCACGATATTATCACTGCCAATGACGTTTGTAGTTTTCATTAAAAACCGCTCTCGTAGTGTCGGCCACCTGGGCTGCCGCAGCCCCTATATAGGTATAACCTACTGTACATGCCTGTAGGCTGTAGAAATAGAGATATATCTCCGCTGGGTTAGCAGATTTTTGCCGCCTCTCCGAGACTCCCACCATAGGAGATAGCTCCTAAAGACAAGACAATTCTGCCGAGAAAACACCTGAGGTGTACAATTTCAAGAGCCCCCATGTTCGCTGTAGTGTGCTCACTCTAGTGTTCCCGGAAAAAACAAATGGACTTAGTCATACCACCACCCATGAGCCCGGTTGGCTAGCACTTGTTTTACGGGCCGTACCATTTTCCTTGAGTAAGCAGTCTGCCAGACTATCTCTTTAAACAGGGAACACTACCAAGGTGGAATGCAGCTAATCCCTTGCTAGATTACAAAGACGGGGAAGTTGACATGCCAGGATTGCATTAACTTTAACGCTTACGGAGACAACGTTAATTCTAGCAACATATAAATCGTAGCAAGCCACGGCAATATCCGCTCGCCGAGAGGGAGCAGGGAGCAGAAAGTGTGCCGACCATTATGATTGGTCTTTAGAGTGTGAACCACTTTCAAACAATGCTAATTCAATACCGAGCCGGCGCTTGCGGTACTGTACCGGCATCGTAGGGCACCCAAAGTGCCGAAGTGCCTCCATAAAAGAACTGCTATTGCACGCCACCATGGCCTAAGCAATTTCAGGTCTAATCCCGCTATCCAACTCTCAACAGCAAGCCTACTCAGTCCGACTATTGCCCTTCTTCTATTTCCATCGAGGTAAGCGAACCCCAGGAATATCTAGCAAGCAAGTAAGCCCGCGCCATTGTGCGTGGTATTAGATCTTAAGTTATAGCTTCATAGCCACTGGGTCCTACAAGCCTAGTGAGACATAATAATAAGACCCGAGCGGGAGGGCAAAATTCCAGTGGCACGCAATAGCGGCCCTCTTCCAAAATGCTCTGACATTACGAGAATCCGTGTACAGTACTCGAGTGCCTTCCCGCGCACTACCAAAGCCGGACAGCAAAAAAGCGCCAAGTTCTGCGGCAGGGGCCCGAACCAATCTATGCACAGCGTTGCTATTGAACAAGATTGGCACAAGTTTAGCGCGGTTACACGAGCGCGAACGCCACCAGCTTGGGCCCACAGTACGGTAGATGGATCTGAACCAGACAAGGGCACAGGTACTGTACCGGCACTCTACGAGTACTTCAGGCAAAGAGTTTCATAATCACTAGGACCATTTAGTAAGTCAACTTACTACTTCTTCCTTCCAAGTGATTGGCCTCTCAGAGGTATTAAACCTAATGCTTACCCGAGCACTTTCAGCTCCGATCTAGAGTACTTACACTTGAACAGTACAGTTCAGCTCGTATTATACAGTGCAGCCGGTAAATAGTTACATGGAGGGATGAGAGACTAAAAACAGACAGTCGGCTGTGTAGATTGAGCAGAGGGAGTGAAGGATGAAGAGAGGAAAGAGGGGTCATGATTGGGCAATGGTACTGGTACTGCCTGTATCGTGCCTCCGAATCCTTGCACTTCCAGCAGGCATTTCCGATACGGGAACCTCCGCTTCCAACTCATTCACCTCACTAACAATAATTGCAGTCTCCTGAACAGATGGCCTATTTCCGGCGGACTCAAGGCCCGGCCCTCCTCCGGTCCTAGCCCCAATCTGTGAATCCCACTTGGTAACTGTGTATGATCTAACCTCAGCGCCGACAAACGTCTCTTTGTCGCTCCAGGTTCTATTTCGGACAATTTCTTGCCCTTCCACTTCCCCGTCCTTGCTCGCTTTAAGCTTCCCACGGCACTTATTGAGAAGTGACAAAGAAAAGAAAAGAAGTGCTATTCCAGATAATGCTCCTAGGACAATTCCAGATGCTGCGCCCACAGTGAGGGGTTTCTTCTGGGGATGTGAGGTATTGCTTGCCGATGTTGACCCACTTACTGCTGCTCCAGGACCATTTGCGGTTGGCGCTGTAATTGGCGTAGTAGTTCCTTGTGGGCTGGTTGAAGCTCCCGAGGGACCCATAGTTTCCCTGGATCTCGTAATGGTAGACGTTGTAGATGATACTTCTGAAGATGCAGTGGATGTTGTTGTTGCAGATCCTGATGTCAAGGAAGCCGGAGCCAGAGAGACCGGCCCATCTGCGACGGGATTCTTGAAAGTTTTTGGCACACAGACATTTATCTGATTCTCTACATCCGTACAACTCTCGTATTTCTTGTTACAACACCAGGCTAATGCATCGTCAATTACCACCATCCACTCAAAGATCTACCAATCCCAAAGGCTATAGCAAACTCACTAGCTCCTCCCTTCTCACAATAAATCTGATCCATCCCTCCTCTATTCCCTTTACACGCCTGCGTCTTCCCCCAGCAGTATCTGTTTACCGACGACAAATTAGCAGTCAAACGCCTCGCGCTGGGCGAGTAGGTAGGCTCATACTCATCATGCGGATCGCAACACCAAAGAAGCCCCGCATCCGAAGCATAAGCACACATTCCGTCTTTATCACCTATAGGATCTACCTTAATAGTTCAGCTCTCCAAGTCAATTCCCCCCAAAAAAATAAGGAGAAAACGGAAACAAACCGCAAAGCCTGGTTATTCCTCCAAACGTACACGCACTCGGATCCTGCCGTACGAAGAAATCCACGCAATATCCCACCTGTGCGAGCAGTGCTACTGCTGAAGAAGCCCGGAACAATATCGATGTTTTCATCGTGTTTGAAATGAATCAAAAAAATGAGTGAATGAAGGGAGTTCAATTAATTCTCTTCCTGTTCTTCGTTCAAGCTCCTTAGGAGGGGGGGCAAGGGAAATGATATATAGAAAAATGTGGCAGTGAAAGAGTGGGATAGATTTGATAGTGGAAAAAGAGGGTGGGGGCAGAATTGGCAGTACAGCAGCAGGGGGAGAAGTGGTAGAGGAAGGGGCGAGCGAACTTGAGACTTATTTATCATATCAGAGGTTAGACGGAGGTTCATTATGATACCCGCTTTATTTTATCCATGCTGCTATATCATCGTGCGTACCAGGCGAGATCCCGTTTATTTGCTCTCGTAAGACATAACTTACTACCCCATTTAGGAGTGGCATGATATTTTAAGATTGAGGTGTGTGAGTTGATGTCTTGTAATTTTTAGGCCCCTCGCTCTTCTCTAGGAGCCAAGGCCTGGGCAATGGTCCCTTGGGACGGTTTTGGCGATTGCTGTTCACTACTATGTATTGCATCTGGCACTAGGTCAAGTTGTAGACTGCTACTAAACTAACTAGATTACTTCTCTACTACAGTACTAGTACCGTCTCCCACTTTGGTTGTTTTTACATCCACAAGCATCATAATAGTGCTAGGGCTCACTACCACAAGTACTCGGTGGGGTCATTAAAAACTGGAGACTATTTCTGCTAATCACATACAATTCCCTCTAGAGACAGGGTCATGTTTTCTAGTTTTTGGTGACCTCCCAAAGTACAAGTACCTGGGGAGATGTTTTCATACAGGGATTCAGTAGTCAGCCAGCATGATAATCCCTTCCTTGAACGAAAAAATCTCCCCGGCACTTGTACCACTAGTAGTAGTTTAAACCCCCACAGGAAAGTCTACAAACCCCAGGACATGAAAGCAAGAGGGGAAGAGAAATCCATTCCTTAGAAACCTATCAATATAACATCCAGTCGTTACCACTTCGCACACACTCTACACCTTAACCCACAGCTAAGGTTTTCATGCCAATTCTGTAACAGTTAATTTACCCCCCATGGCTATCCACCATCTACCAGTACCGCATGTACTGTACGGTATGGTGCCCAGAGCATAAAACCCCCGCCCCACCAAGCTCGATACCACACCATGCTAACCATCCCCAGCCCACCGAACAACGCTTTCCTTTTTATCGTTTTTACTTCCTTTCTATGCCTCACATTTTTCGCCCAACGGCGGGCAGCACAATACTAACTCCTCTCACATTCACTAGCTGGCGGGATTATGCATGTGCAGCCTACGGTAAAAATAAAAATAAAATCGGAAAACGTGCCAGGGGATTCTGGAGCGTAGTTGGAGCATTTGGCGACTCGAGCAAATCGACTTCCGTGCTTCTAGCCCTTGTTTATGGTTTTCTTTCTACTGCAGGCTATATGGCATGTAGTGTACCATACCCGCCTGAAATTTCTCTCAAATTTTGGTAGTGAAAATCGGGGGGGTGCTATTTCTAGATGTAACAATATCCGCAATTACCCTTTGGCGCGAGTCAGTGCGGAATGGGAACGATTTGGGGTGGTGAGGCGCTTGTGGGTCTTTCTCAGGCCTTGGAGGGTTTAGGGCACATTGACGGGCGGGTATTGAAGAAATAGGACGAGGGTGAGGAGAGGGGTTTTTAGCTTGGCGGGCGATACCATAACTGGGCGTTTTGTGTTGTATTTTGGTTTATGCAGTTGGTGGCTTCTAAAGAGTCTAGTACCTGCCAGCACCAGTATGCGAAAATTAAATGCCTGAACCATAACGGTACTTCTTCAACCTAGGCGCAGATCACAGACTTAGGTAGTGTGACAAACAAAATGCGCGTTGCAACATAGATATCAACGTCACCCCTTCCAGATCTTTAATTTGCGCCCAAGTACCTCTACGCTTGGTCAATGGGGTACAATACAGATTCAACAGGTAAGGCCTATATGTGATAATACTATTCCAACCAATGCATTCCAGTCCCTCTTCCTCACTCTGAGAGCAAAGATAGCAAGATCTTCATGAAATAGAACGTAAGTGGAACACTATGAAGTGGAGTAAACCTAGACAAAACAGAGCGAACCACAGTTAAAGCAATTCTAAAGACTCTCCTCGGAGTGTGCTTCGGCCAGAGGATTTTACTTTGGTCCATTGATGATAATACGCTTTTTGCTTCCCCGGTTTACGACACTCCCTTGAAAAATATATCCGACGCTCATCGCCCCCTGTCCCACTATTCCTAGAGATTCCCCCCAAAAAAAGTCCTTATTACCTCTAAAATACAAACTTAAGGAGACCAGAAATCCCAAGCGTTCAGCGCAACGCGTTGATCATTAGCCTTGGACTCTAGCAATATTTGTATTATCTCCAGAACTCAACATAACAGCACTACAAATGTCTCCAGCAAATGATCATGCTGGCTCCTAAAACCGATTTGGAGAGCTAGATCCTGCGTGGCGTTCAATGCAGGGAGACTACAAGCCGAAGATAAACAATGAGATTCACAGAATATAGGCCGTACGGCGCATGCGCTTCTAACTCCCCTCAACTCTCGAAACCAATCTCAACTGTGTCGGCAAGTATAAGCGGGCATCACGAGGTAGGTGAATATTGAGCTGGAAGGGCGGTGCAGCCGTGGGGAGGGCCGAACAAACGAGGGCATACTGTTAGATTCCGAGTGATTTATTGTGTATGACTTCCCTCCTATGCAGTACACTCAATATTCACACACCAGAACCAGTACAATTCAGAGTGTACAAGGGAGTTTAACAGTGATACGAAGTTCGGAAACTTTCCCTAGGCTGAAACTACAGGTTCAATAGACATCAACACCACCCAAATGCATCCGTCATTCTCAGTCATTGGACCCACATATCACAGTGTAATCCTACTATCTTGGATCACGGTGGCTTAAGCATAGAAACTAGCCTCCCCTTAAGCGAGAGAGGGTACAATCCAGACTTAATAATCCCCGATTTGTCTCCCGCCACCGCTACGGAGCTCAAATGACGCTTACTACGCATGTGTATAATAAGAACTATAATCATCCGACCCAGGACGACGAAACGAGGTGCTCAGTAACGAGGTTTAAAGAGTGATGGGGGACCCGATACCATAGTATTTTGACTAGCAGGGGAAAAAGGAGAGGGAGGATATTTCAGACAGTCAATTAGGGAACTGAAGACTTGTAGAGAGTGCTATTTAGCTCCAAGTGTGGCAGGACCTGCCCAAGCTACAACTACAGCATGCGGAAAAGGCTACCAAGCGTTAACCATGCACTATCATTCTATATGTGACGTCTTTCTCTTGATTTCAATACTCAGGGGCTCTGAGAGTGAGAGAAAACCAAATCAGTGGGTCTATTTACGGTTCTGTATCCCCGCCCTCCCCATAGGCTGGCTGGCTTCTCCCTTAAGTAAAAAAAAAGTCCCCAATATTACGAGTGCATGACATTAATTTATGCTTCAGGCTGATACTCACTAACGCTATTCCCCTCTATAAAAAAACGCCGAGCGACTAGCCACCCATCAATCCTCACTCGAACTTGGATTTCTCTATCCACTTGTTTAGTCATAGCATGGGCTTGTGTCCGAGAGTTTTATTTTTTCTTCAGAGGCTAGGGGCGTCTTTTGGCCTTGGGGCATTTTTTTGGTATAGTTTCAAGTTCACACTAATTGCCACCATCCAGTCTTCGATCACCAAACAAGCCA
>Ga0307507_10009062_pt1 | contig 13411 bp, 6 predicted proteins | sample 7_EM_MG_FD_207223 | JGI IMG/M metagenome (GOLD analysis project Ga0307507, IMG submission 207223) | Populus trichocarpa ectomycorrhiza microbial communities from riparian zone in the Pacific Northwest, United States - 7_EM | ecosystem: Host-associated > Plants > Roots > Unclassified | place...
TTGTTAGCGCAGCCACGTCTGCACGGCCTTACTTTTCCTTAAACAGCAAAAATACCAAAACTTCCCCTACAAAAAGGCCGTGCAGACGTGGCTGCGCTAACAACCGGAATTGACGAGATGGTGTAGTAACCGTAGCGAACGCCTGTGGCTGCACGCAAGGACAGTTTTGGTTGCCCTGGAGAATTATTCCGGTTGCCCTGGGGAATTGTCTTGGTTGGCAGTAGGGGAGTCGAATTGAAGCAATTCAGAACTTGCCTGACGTACGCTTCTTCTTTCTTCCCCCTTTTTTGCCTATTCCTATCTCTGCAGAGAGGTCAATAAAATTTGGCAATATCGTACAGGTGGAAACCTCACGATATTAACAAAGATTATGACGCTGCGGAGGGAAGCTGATCGCAAACAGAGGCGTTCGCTATGATTGCCTATGGAAATCAAGCGAACTTAGTCGTGCACAGAGCTGTATATTCCACCTGATTTCCATAGATTTACAATTAAGTCGTTCATTCAATTCTCCCACACTGCAAAGCTTACAGTATCCCTTAACCCGCCAACGTCCTACTAGAATGAAAACAACGCGTGTAGCTATATAAAGTTGATCTGATTGGCTAGTTCTTATCGATAACGGCAGGACGAATTCCGGCGGGTTAGGGATAAGTGTCACGAAGTTCATATAGAGGGGTTCATTGATGAAATAGGTTGATTGATTGATTGATCTTGACTTGATCGTTGATTGATGTCGATGATTTGACCTAGGGCCCCTAGGGCTCTATGAAGAGATTTACGATATACATGCCCTGTGCACGTGACTCGTGTACGTGTCCCACGCCTTAGAGAATATAGATTATCTAATACACCCCCTTAGCTTTAAGCTCTTTGAGGTCAAAGCTAGCCACCTTCTTATGTCCGTTAATAAGTTAATTGAACCGTAATCTTATTTAAATTCTTTTGTCTTGCTCTAATACCGTCCCTTAGGTCCTTTAGTTGCTTCTCCTTATCTAGCTACTTCTTAATATCCACCATCCTGATTATATTAACGAAACTTTAAAACCTCTGCTTGGGTAGGGCCTTTATAAGTCCATTAGCAATTATCTTCTTTATTACTGTCTATTGAAATTGTACTCGTCTTATTGCGTATTCCTAATATAGCTAGTGTTAATGGATATTAACATATCAGAGCTTCGTAATTAGCTTTACTGTATCTTCTATAATTAGTTAAAGTGTCTGGGTATTATTACATTTAATAATTAAGGGCTCATTTAGGCGTAATATTATTGCGTTAAACAGCCTACTGGTAAAGATAGCTTCCTTTACTATTTATAATAGGGCTAATAACTTAGCTTCTGTGCTCAATATCGTAACTATACCCTACTTGTTTGCTCTCTAGGCAATCAGCCCCCTAAATAGCTTTATAATATATTCTTACGAGCTCTTTCTGTCAATGGAGTTATCCGCAAATAATGCATTACTAGCATAGATAAATAATTGCGCTTTACCTCTACCGTCTCTTCTATTGTCTTATCCTTTATTGCGTATTCCTTTGTCTTTTTCTCTACCGTTTATTCCTTTCTTATCTTCTCTATAGCAGATTGCTCTGCTTCTCGTGCTATATAGGTATTAGATAACTCTATCTACCGCTTAATAATACTCTTGGCTTGGGTCCTAATTAAACCTTACTAGCCTTAATACTACAAACACAATATCCGGACGCGTTATAGTGGCTGTATAAAGTACTGAACCCAATTTTCTCTAATATAGCATCGTAGAGGCTAGTAGGGATATAGGGCGGACTAATAGGTCTATATTAGGGGACGGACGCGTTAGACGGATCAATTGGTAATTAGTAGGGAGGAGTTCAGATTCTGCCATAGGAGTGTCCGGAAGACGCCCTATAAGATCTATCTTATACTAATTAGCTATCTTCTCGATATAGGCTTCCTAGGATAGCTATAGGAGCCTTTAGCTATAATTGCGTAGTATATAGATTTCTAGGAACCATTTTAGCTCGCTAAGGGTACTTATCTAGTATTCCTTGCTTAGCTCCTTAATTACTTCTTAAGCTTTCTTCTTATCTATTTTTCGGTAGCAGAAGACAATATTGTTAATATAGAAGAAGATAACTATTCTACCTTTTAGCATAACACATGGCTCCTAAGGTACCTTTTTAAAACCTAATTCGTTTAACGAGCTTGTGAGATTCTTCTGCCATAACAATAGTAATTGTTGTAGTCCGTATAGGGCTTTTCTTAAGCATAGTACTTTGTCTGTCTTTCCTTTGTTAAACCCTGGTGGTAGCTTTATATAGACGACCTTGTTAAGATCGCAATAGATAAACGCATTAACTGTATCTATCTATGTCGTCTCTAGGTCGAATTTTGCGGTAATCGCTATAAGTGTTCAGAAGGTCGTACTAGCTAATATAGTAGCTCTTATAGGTAGGTCTCCTAGGGCCTATTGATTTCCGTAGACTACTAATTATGCCTTGCATTTCTGGAGAAATCCATGCTTGTTTGTCTTATAGACGAATACCTATATTAAGCTAAGGACCTGCTATCCCTTTGCGTACTTCTTATCTATTTCTTAAAATGACCTTATTTAATAATGGGATTGGAGGTAAGCTTGTTAAGCTTCTTAGAACTAATCTTAAAGAGGATGCGTATTAAGGTCGCGGATTAACTAAAGTGGCGGAGGTAAGTTCTTTCTATATAATCTAATATTGCGTGTTCTGCCTAATTTTAGCTTGCTGTTATTAAGTCAACTGTTAAGATTAAACTTCCTTCCTGCTAAGAAGGCGCCGTGATAGGCTAATATAATTCTTTTAGTAATAAAGTCTTCAAACCTATTATTATAGGCTTCCTTAAATAAGTCCTTAATAGAGTTATTAAATACCCCCTAAGTGTGAAACCCGTCTCCTACTTAGCTGATAATGTTCTAATCAATACCTTATATATCTAACTTCGTAGGATACTCGATGTGAAAGGCATATAAAGATTCTTTATCTTCTTCTGTTAGAGGTGGCGTATAATATATATTTTTAAGAGCTCTTATAAGCTTAAGATCTGCTGACTTATTAAAGGTTCAAACTGGCTTATTAACATTATTATCTTCCTCTTAAATTAATGGTTTAAATACTTCTTTATCGTCTTCTAGAAGGACCTTATTCTTAGTTAGGGTATTAGGGAGTTAAATCTTTTTAATTAGCGTGTCTAACTTAGCGTATAGGTCCTTTAAGATGTCTGTTTACTTGCTATTAAAGAACGTCTTCTCGTCAAAGATAACGTCCCTAGTAGAGATAATAATACCTTTATATAGGATCCAGATCCTGTAGATATTAGTAGAGTTATAGCCAACGAGGTAGCTAATATGGGCTCGTAGATCTAGCTTGCTTAGCCTTTTCTTCTTTAGCTAGGCGTCTAACGTCATTACATACGCCCTATAGCCGTAGGCTTTTAGGTGCGCTAGTTGCGGCTTTCTTAACCTATTAGCTAGGAAGGTATAGAACCTCTTATAGGGCGATTTCCAACTATTGCTTTCCCGTGGCGTTTAATCTTGAAGGTAGACTATATAGTTAACTATCTCTTTTTATAGATTATGTGGTAGATTGGCAGCAATTCTTATTATATATGCTCTCTTAATGATTACACCCCCTAAGCGTTCGGCGGTACCATTTTAAGCTTAGGTATAAGGCGCTAAAGGCTTAAATATAATCCCTTAGGTCTATAGCCATTTAAGGGTTCTCCTTCTCCCTAGCTTATTGTTTAATCTAATAGTATTAACCTTAAGGTTATACCTTAGACAAATCCATTAGATAAAATCTTTAAGCACTTATAGTGTCTCCTTCTCTTTACTATGCGTTATTATAAAATACGGGAAGGTTCTCCCTGAGAAGGTATTATAGATAAATATAACTTATACAAATCCAGCATGCGCTTCCTTAAGGTCAGTCCAGTTAATATAGAGGTTAAGATAAGGTTTATTAATATTCCGTTCTAAGAACCTTCTTAAGACCTAACACTTAATTTTGGTGAGACTGTAATATTAATATTCCATTATCTTTAGGCCTTAAAGCTTAACTTCTAGGGCGTTAAGACCTAAATAATAAAGGCTTATAGGTCCTAGATGACCTAGACGTAGATACTATAGATATATATTACCTTTTAAATCTAGATAAGCGTCTCTTAATAATGCTCTATGCTTTTATTGGCGGCGTAGTAGTCGGCTTATATTAAACGCTGATTAACTTCCTGGTTGGATGTATTTAATAGTCTATTGTCTATAACATTCTTCCATTTAATATAGGATTATGTCATCCTTCCGAACTAGAAGATTATTATCTCCTTTATTGTCCTAATAGAACCCTTGTTTTTAAAGTAGATAGAACAATACTAGATTCGTATTAAAGTCTATATAAAAGGCAACGTCCTTAAGACATAGGGTTCCCTTACTCTTGTCTAGTTTTATAATTTAGATAGTGACATTACTATAGCCTAGTATAGGCACTTCTAAGCTGCTAGCGGTAATATATTTATATCTTAGAGCTTTCCTAAAATTGTAAAAACGAGAGAGGTTATTAAAGATATAGAGAGTGGTTTCTAAGTTAAGAATAGTTAATAGCTTTAGTAAATAGGTTTAACTAGTGTAATATAATTTTAGGAATATTATATTAGCTTCTCCCTTAATCTTAACTTCCTAGCTCTTGTTCTGTCGTTATTAGGCCTTATCTTCTTATTCTTTAAGTCTAATCTTTATAACTTGGTTAGTAAGATTCTTATTCTTTTCTACCTTCTTTAGTGCCCTATTAATGCGCGCATCTCCTATTATAACTCCTGCAGGTCTCTTGTCTTTAAATAAACACTAATAGTCCCATAGGGAGTGTCCTTGTATTCCGTACGCTAAGCACTTAGGCGTTGGCTTCTTGTAGGATATTTTCTTATCCACTAGTATCCCGGCTCTCTTTAAGCGTCTATTATATACTAAGGCCTTTCCTCTTCGTAAACCTTTAGTAGTATCAGAGTGATCCTCAGTAGCTTACTCTACAAAGTCTATATTAAAGGTACTGCCTCTTATAGTAGTATTGGCTTTCTTTAAGGGTGTTCTAAGTCCTTCTTATAGCTCCTTTACTACTCTACGGTATTTGGAAGATCTTGACTTCTAAGGGTTATTTAACTCGGTAGTATACTTTATACAGTAGGCGTTGCTAAAAGGTTAAATAACTTCTGCTAAATCTTAAAGCCAGATACTATTAGATATTTAAGGGATCTTATACTTCTCTCCTAGGGATATTGTATGTTCCCATTAATCTAGCCATTGGTTTAATTTTAATAACTATTTAAACCCCTTAAGGGCTTCCATATATTAGTATTATACCTTCTTCCTAATAAACGATAAGGTAGGTTCTGTGTTCTCCTTTAGCTAAGATAGCTATTCTTTAACTATTAAGAAAGGGTTAAGCAGTAGCTTCTTCTAAATTAATACTGTAGACGTGATCTAAGTGCGGATCTGTTAAAGATGATCTTCCTATTTTAGGAAATACTTTATGTCCTAGTTATAGTATCGTCTGCTATTCTTATACGCTTTCTGTTGATTTGTTAAGAGCTGTATATATAAGGTTGCATTCTTATTAAAATCTATAACTTCTGGATAGGCTGGTTCTTATAGTAGACCTCGTTAAGGTGCTGCACCATCTGGGTCAACATGGGCCCAAATTCGCTGATCCACGAGGGCTCGGAGTTGTTATAGCCATTGCTCCCAGTCTTCTAACTTATTAAGGATGATCGTTGTCGACGAGCTTGACGTCGGTGGAGTCATTTGACTAATAGGCAAAGGAGGGATTAAGATGGTATTTTGTTATCAGGATCGTCCTTGTCGTCAGGATCGTCCTTGTCATCAGAATCGTCCTTTGACGATTGAGGTGGAATCTTGTGGAATCTCGTGGAATCTCGTGGAATCTCGTGGAATCTCGTCCTGTGACAATTAAGGTAGTATTTCTGTCAGAGTCTACGTCTTGACGATGAGGTGTCAGAGTCTGACGATGAGGTAGAATTTCTTTAAATGATTGAATAATAGCTAACTAGCTTCTTAAGTCGGCGGACCGGGCTTATAACTGTCACGAAATTCAAATAGAGGGGTTCATTGATGAAATAGGTTGATTGATTGATTGATCTTGACTTGATCGTTGATTGATGTCGATGATTTGACCTAGGGCCCCTAGGGCTCTATGAAGAGATTTACGATGCACGTGCCCCGTGCACGTGACTCGTGCACGTGTCCCACGCCTTAGAGAATACAGATTATCTGACAATAAGCCTCCAACTCAATTCATCTAAAAAGGTACTTCAATACGTGGGTGCGCTCATGAATATGTAGCATCTCTCAACTAAAAATACTCTTCCCATTGCTTCTCCGTCACCCTCGACATGCACTTATAAATAATGCTGTAGCATGTACTGCAGATCAAGACGACCGGGCCCCGTTCTAGTCCAAGGGCATTCGCCACAGAAGTATTGCGATGATCAAAAGGGATAAAGCGGTCAGAAGCTGCATCCCCCGTGGTTTTCCACTCATCCAGTCTCCAGCCCCTCAAAATCAAACCCTCTTTCAAGCCACGAAATATCCTAGCGATTTTCTTGATTTTCTCCTCGTGCTCTTCCTCAATCTCGAGGGAATATGGATCGTTGCTAATATAAATTAAGGATGCTTTAAGCCAATCAGCCCTAAGTAGATATGAACGGTTCGTAGTCCTAGTAACTCCAGCCGAAGGATCTCGCATGCTGCCTTGTATTGGAGACTAACCATTTTTTTCCAGATTATCGGCGGGCATAACTGCTCATGGTGCTTGCTCTTTTGCTGAGTTTCCTTGTCTATTGCTCAATTTGCTGATGGTTTGAGAAGGAGAAGCTTATGGTATGGTACAACTGGTTGGTAATCTCATCATGGATCTGGTGATTAATAAGGAAGAGGGAATGTATGGGTTTAGTTCCCCAGAACTTGGAGAGTTTATCGGCATGGAAGGAAGCATATTTATCCCACCTACCTTCATCTTACGCGAATACATTGCTAGGGACTGTAGCTCAAGGCAGCCCAGATGTTTATCTTGCTAAAGTCCCAAGGTGAGTCGTTTTGCAATGATAATGTTACTTCGGAGGTCATCAAGGGTCTCTTCAGAATAGTAGATTGGATGGGACTGAGTGCTGAACGAGAATTAGCAACACCTGGGTTCCTATTATTTTTATTTTGGAAAATATTTGTTTGCCAATACCGAGCTAAGGTTCACTGTGCTTCCAGGACGTGAGGCTGACGCCAAGATAATATCGTCCATCAGCACGGTACGACAGGTGGGGGTTCTCAATTTCCAAATATATAAATTCCTGGCTTGGAATGGTTGAATTCCAAAGGAATATGTGCTCTTTCTAGTTATCTTGAATCTGATTAGCAGATCAGATATTTCCAGTGATGTATCATGCACGTGATGCAATGGGACGTGCGCTTCAGGGGCCCGGCATTATTTCCGCGCGTCCATCAGCTCCCAGGCTCCCGAGTAGATCAATCTTGAAAACCGATTCAATCTCTATCACATTTTTATTTAAAACAATATGCTGGGCTAGCTGTCACTGAAAGCTTAATTCCATTATAGTATAGCTAGAAGTCTATCTTTCTGAATTCTTTCCTCCAACTCTAGTACTAGGCATCCATTTATCCAACATCGAGGTCCGTCCCACTTTTGCCTCGTCGGAAATATTTATGATGTTAACTATGCTCCACTAACACTTATAAAGTGAATTATTCATACCTTCACCTTCAGATCTAATAAGTTTACTTTCAGGTTGAGAACTCGGGAGTAGGCATCGTACAATGCAAAATCCGTGATTAGGCTTCTAGCATTACTACTCTTTTCGAAAGTGCTGCGAAAATCAAATTAAGCGAGCCTCGCCCACACAGCATCGAATTTGGGTGATCTTACCATACAAATCGAATGCCTACCACGCATACCACGCTTACCGCTCTTTAATTACTTGTGAGGCTTAAGTATTATATTGCATTGCTTATATATATCGATTTTCTGGTGTTATAAGCGCGATGGTAAAGCACGATAGCCTTTAAAAACGAGCTGCCAGTTAACCTACGCAGCCTCCTTAATCAACTAAGCGGAATGCTGTTGTCCCTTTACATACGGGCCTTCGTGCCATTCTAGCTCGCTGCCCACCCCTACCGCTTAGTTCCGGTGGGGAGGAGGAGGAGGAGAAGGAGGAGGAGGAGGAGGGGGGGGGAGAGGCCCAAGAGTTGGATATAGATTTGGATCAGGACGAAGACAACGAAGACGACAAAGACAACGGAGACGACGACAATGCAGGCCTAGTTGGTCCAAATATTTAGCAGCCAGCTTAAGAGCCACCAGATGAGGAAGTAGGTTTTAGAACAGCAAGTGGGCGTATTGTTTAACCAAGTTAAGGAGCTACTGAAGCTCTTAAAGCTGTTAAAATTGCATAAGCTGCTAGAGCTACTAAGGCCTCTAAGCCAACTCGGCGTACTTAAAAGCCTACTAGGCGTTCGAGCTAAAAGAGTTTAAATCCAAAGTTGACCTTTAAGAAGAAGCCTACCAAATCAGTAAAGCCTTTGAAGTCTCTGCTAAGACAAAAGGATACACCCAAGAAAGCTATTACGGTAGATTTAAGCTCGCCACCTCCCTTGGAGCCTAAGGTAGTATTTCTATACTATATAGCGATTTGGAAAGCTCGCGTAGAAGAGGTAGATATTGCTTCTGCTTCTGCGCAACGTATTGTTAGTGGAGAGTTTCTTAGGAAGGTTAACTCTTGGATTAATGAGGTCAAAGCCAATCAGGCAAACAGATCCTTTGAGGATAAGTACTCTATTAGGGCGACAGCTTCTTATAATTGCATAGTGGCTCGCGATATGGTGCCGTAAGATATCTATACTATTAAGCACGTCTACGATCTTAATAAGATTATAAGAATGTGGCATATAGATGGTAGGAAGGGACTATATGTAGAGGTAGTAGTTACACTAACTAAGAAGCCTATACCGGAAACTACTTTAGTATACACCTCCCCCTACTCCCTTGGTGTTGAGTCGCTCTAGAGGGTCTTACCAGTAAGTATACTTCTATTAAATATTCTTAAGGCCGGGGCTATATCTAGTATACCTAAAAAGAAGGGTAGTATAAGTGCTACTGTTGCTTAACGACTTGCTCTACCTAAGAATATCCTAGCAGAAGTTCTCTTAGGAAACCTAGCTCCCTTGGTAGCCTTCTAGTAGCCCTACTAATTAAAGATCTGTTTAAATAATGGAGGTACCTATTAGGTAAATAGGAATGCAGAGCTGCCTTATTTTCACTACCTAGTTAATTACTTTGCAATGAAGGCCTAGGGCAAGCAAATTAAGGAAGGCAAGGCTACTAAGGAGGAACCTCCTACTACGATTACTATACGCCTTTTAGCCAAGACTGGAGCTATAGGAGGTAGCAGTAGTGGTAGTAGAGGGGGGGGGTGGCGGGCGCATGGGCTAGGAGGCTATTTTTAATCTGGAGCTGATAATTTTAGCTTCCATCCTCCTTATAGTTAATTTAACTACCCCCCCTAAGGGCCACCACCCGCCTACTATATAACCGTTGGAGCATAACTAAATCCATTTTAGGCACCTATATAAGCAGCTTAACAGCCTCCGGTAACTCTAATGCCGGAAGCTACTATATAGGTAATACCAGCAGCGCCGCCAACCAGCCTAATTAATAGCAACTTAGATTCTGAGGAGAGACTTCACAAATTCTTTAACTAGGTGAGAAGATGGCCTAATTAGGCAACTCCGAAGCTTATAACAGAGCTTAAGACTGTTCTTAATATACTTATTAATAACTTCTATAACTTAGAGGCGCTTTACGTAGGAATATCCGAGTAGGTATAAGTGGATAAGTTAGGCCTTGCAGCAGGACTCTTTCTTTAATTAAGGCGTAAGTTTAAGACCTTTTAAGTAAACTAAAAGGGACAGTAAGTTATTAATTTCTATAAGGGCACTACCTAAATAGAAGATCGCGCTCTTAACTAGTGTTTTACTAGGTAGCCAGCCCGTTAAAAGTATCCTTAAGCTAAGCAATGGATTCCTATACACTATATTCCAAATTGTAGAAATGTACTAAAGCTCTTATAATCCTTAATCGAGTAAACGTTCAGTCGAATCCACGCCTTAAGATTATAAAAGGAAAGCTTAATTGGGTTAAACTCTAGGCAGTAAGGAGGAAGATATTTAATAGATATTTAGGCGGCGGAGCAGAGCTCTATAAACTCCTACATCTTCTGGTTAGATTATATAGTTATAATATATATACAATTACTTTCTTACCTAACTCTTATGTATTAAGGCGTTATCTAATACTAAGATTATATAGCCAGGTATATAATAAGGTAGAACAGAAGACTTAATCCAGGCATTAAATATTTTGGAAGTAATTAAGCCTTGCCATATAAGAGTTCCAGGGAGGAAGCCGTTAATTATATACGTAGGAAGGATACTCTAACGCTCTAAGCGCTTAATTAATACTATATTAATCGCAGGAAGGCCTATAGGACTCTAACCAAATTTCCTATAACCAGTCCTCTTATTGGCGCCAGACTTGTTGATAAATATAAGGCGATTAACGTTCTATATATATTGGCGTCCCTTCTAGGCAGCACAAAGATCTTCTAAGCGCTCCTATACTCTTTACTGTACAACCTTCCTACTCCACTTATTACGTTTAAGAGCCCGCCATATTAACGATATTAACACTATAATATTGCAATCGTCCTATAGAAACCAGGCCATCTTATTAAGGTAGATAGTAGGGCAATCTTCTAGGTAGGCAAGAAGCGCCTGCGTATATGGTTAGTATAACTAACACCATAATATCATATATCACGAACTCGCTTATATTCCTTTGGTATATTACTTGGTTACCCAATCTTAAGATTAGGGGGGGGGTATGGCTCCCCATAAAGGTCCAAATTAAGCTGGATACGGTATATAGTTGAGAGGTGTAACTTTGTAGCTGCCGCGATACATTTAACCGTCCAATTAAATAGAAAAGCTATCAGAATTTGATGGAGCTGCCATTTAGGAAGTCTCTTAGACATAGAAGGCAGATATAAGCGTTTTAAGCGTGGTATGCGTGGTAGGCATTCGATTTGTATGGTAAGATCACCCAAATTCGATGCTGTGTGGGCGAGGCTCGCTTAATTTGATTTTCGCAGCACTTTCGAAAAGAGTAATAAACGACAATGTAACTCCTGCTGAACTTTGGATTCGGGAATCTATGCCTGAGCATTGCGTGGTCTGCAACACTACTGTCAATTAGAAGACTGCATTTCCACTGCAAGTGACAGGTCCATTCAAATCCTCAAATAAACACTATGTCTACCAAAATTTTAGGTGGACTTAACACAACGTCCTCGCTATATCGCCGTTTTCTCATTCTCCTTCGAGCATGCCAGAGAATGCTCAGCCGCAACAGCCCCCGACTCAACCTTTTATCGGAGAAACATAACGCTACTCAGAGTAGACTATATAAACTGCCTCCAGAGCTCCTCTTCCTGATCCAAGAATGTCTTTCGAACCCGGAAATCATGGCCTTACGTGCTGCTTCTCGAAAATTCTTGCATACATTTGAGGCCCCCAAAGCAAGTTACTTTGATAGGAGGAAATTCAACGAAGTGGTTCGTCGTGGTCGGTTTCGGGAAATCTGTCAGAGAGAACGGGATGGTCAATTGCGCGCCTCGCATTTGGTATGCAGTATCTGTATGGCCAGCCATCCAGAGCATCTCTTCTCACCCTCCGAATATGCAAAAGTTCCAGAGCAACGCATCTGTCTCGGCACACGGGGAGTCATCGAAGTGTGCCGACACATCCGGGTCAACTACTCCGGCCTAACTATCTCTCCCATCAACTTCGTCTGTAACAGGCGGCACTACAGCGTCTCTCCCGGCGAGTGCCACAGCCTATCTGTCTACAGAGATACGTCTAGAAACGAGGTCGTGGTGCATTCCAGACTTATCTTGCTGCGGGTACCCGCCAATGTGCCAATAGCTCAGGATGAGGTCGCGCTAGCAATGGCGCAAGTCCACGAACCGATATGTGCGCATCTCCGTATAGATGACCCGAAATGTCTGCAACGGCGCTACACTGACACCGCAAAGTTGCCTGTAGAACCTCATGGGCGCTACCGGCCGTGGGAGAGCCTGTTCTCCGTTCAGGCTCATAAATGTCCCAACCGTGTTTGCGATACGCGTTTTTATTTGTATCGCAAAAGGGTCAAAGGAGAAGATGGTGATTTTGATGACCTGGTCCTGGTAATTTATCGACATTTGGGATCACTACGAACGGCGACTGACCCGAAATGGATCGCACAGCTCGTGGAACCGGAGAAGCTCACTTATTATTCGGAGGTACGACTTCTCGGTAACGCATTGAGTGGGCCGACCTAAACTTGTGTGTATGTAGTAGAAGGCGGCTGTTTGCTACGGTTTTGAGTAGGATGTAGACTATCTCTTATGAGCTACAATAAAGGAAGCTATCATGGCTAGTAATACCCTATCCTTCGCTTCTGCAAGGAATTTATGATACCATCAATCCTCTCATAGTTGTCACGTCCTTCAGTACAGAATCGAGCTGCTCACTGGTAACACCCAATCTTTGGTTTAACTCCTCCAAATTATGCTGATGAATTTGATTAGGACCTTGGACTTGGCAGGGTCGGGCCCATCGATTCTGGATTTAGGAAATTTCCTGCAGAAGTATTGAAATATTACGGCAGGGATACCCGTGACGTTTCGGTTTTCGTAAACTCAACCAACACCACCTAGCTAGCTAGGTGGCCGCCAGCACGGTGCACAGGCGGGCAAGGAACCCAGCCGATTTTAACTAGCGATTGCTAACAAAATAAAAATTCCCTTAAAACTAAGATAATAAACCATATAGTATATATTATTATAATCTAAGATAAAGAGTCCCGTCTCTTTATACCTGCCATCTTTTTAAATATTAAACTCTCTTTAGGGATAAAATCATTATTTTCTAATAGAGAGATAATTAAGATTTTTACGGTTTTAGATTTTATAAGAATATAGTAGATTTCTATACTTTAAAAAGTAGGTAGATATAGAAAGATAGGAATAATAAAGAGTTCTAGCAAATTTAATTATACTATTTATATAGTCTATAGTTTATTATTAAAATTTTAAATATTTTAAATAATTTTTGGTTTTGTTAACGTATTTCACGGGTGAGCTGGTCAAACGGGTAAGCTGATCACTTCAAAAACACACCAAAAAATGGAAAAATCACACTTTAATATCTTAACAACCACTTAATAATAAATTTTAATAATTTAAATTTAGACTTTTATATATGCTTTACAGCCTCTATTAAA
>Ga0307507_10009063_pt1 | contig 13411 bp, 22 predicted proteins | sample 7_EM_MG_FD_207223 | JGI IMG/M metagenome (GOLD analysis project Ga0307507, IMG submission 207223) | Populus trichocarpa ectomycorrhiza microbial communities from riparian zone in the Pacific Northwest, United States - 7_EM | ecosystem: Host-associated > Plants > Roots > Unclassified | place...
CACCCGCACTCTCAGTGAGCTGCACCCGTACTCTCAGTGAGCTGCACCCGCACTCTCAGTGAGCTGCACCCGCACTCTCAGTGAGCTGCACCCGCACTCTCCGTGAACTGCACCCCCCCCCCTCCCGCCTTACTTCCCTCATCATGTCCTTGGGCCCTGGCGTCCTTATTTCAAGGGGGCGTTTCGCTCTACTTCCTCCTCTCTCCGCTCGCGTTTCGCTGCCTCGCTTAGCGCTTGCACGGTCGGCAACACCCTCTCCCCTATGTTACAGATGGCTGGGATTACAGTTCGCAGTAGGAGAAAACCTTTCAACAGGCTACGGTTGATTTCTCTGTTCTCTTCACCTCCGTTAGAGACTGCCTAGTCAGACACACACATGGTTACCAATAGTTTCCACAGTTATTGGGACTACCCCGCCTCTCCGCCCACAAGGTCTCGTCCCGTTGCTCGGTTACAGCTACAATCCACTCACTCGGCTGGCACCCTACTGCCCCTCCCCCTCACCTTGCGATTTCTCCCTGGTCGCGCCCCTCAGTTACCCTCAGTCGTCTTATGGCACTGCCTCGGTGGTGGATGTCAACGCCTTGGGTTCTGAGTAATGCTAGCAACGCCGCTTCGGTGTAGAGTGGCCCCCGCACCCTCATTGTTCTTCTTTTATTGTCGGTTACTTTGGGTTTCATAGTGGTTATAACAATTATTTATTTTGTTGTTGGTGTCTATGGCAAGGGTTTTCTTGTTGATTCCTCCCTATGTATTTATTTGATTTTCTTATTCCACCCCTTTAGTCGGAGTTTGATTTTCTATTTTGCGTGGCTGGTGTGCGCTTGGTCACGTACCAGAGGGACTTGGGTTGATGGTTTTTTCCCTGGCGCCAGGGTTGATAAAATACAGGGGATGGGGTTTTTTCTTTACCATAGTTAGCACTGCACGTAGTCTTTGTTCCCAGTAGTTGAATAATACAAAGCACATGATATAAAAAACAAAAGTAAAAAGAAAAAAGACATAGGATTTGGGTCACAAACCATCTCCTCTACACACCTGGCCATTGAAATCTCAACACCATCAGAATTCATTGTGAACATCCACCATCCTCGCACTCTCAGTGAGCTGCACCCCCCCCCTCCCGCTTTACTTCCCTTATCATGTCCTTGGGCCCTGGCGTCCTTGTTTCTAGGGGTCGTTTGGCTCTACTCCCTCCTCTCTCCGCTCGCGCTTCGCTGCTTCGCTTAGCCCTTCCACGGTTGGCAACATCCTCTCGCCCATCTTACAAACGGCTGGGACTACAGTTCGCAGTAGGAGGAAACTTTTCAACAGGATACGGTCGATTTCTCCGATCTCTTCACCTCCGCTAGAGGCTGCCTAGTCAGACAAGCACACGGTTACCGATAGTTTCCACCATTATTGGGCCTACACCTCCTCTCCCCCTTCAGGTCTCGTCCCGTTCCTCGGTTCCAGCTACAATCCACTCACCTGGCTGGTACCCAACTGCCCCTTCGCCTCACCTTGCGATTTCTCCAACTTGAAGGTCGCGCCCCTCGGTTACGCTCAGTCGTCGGATTGCACTCTCTTGGTGGCGGATGTCAACGCCTTGGGTTCAACTGTAATGCTTCCAACGCCACAACGGGTTTGAGTGGCCCCCCGCACCCCCATTGTTCGTCTTTTCTTGTTGGTTACTTTGGGTTTCATAAGTGGTTATAACAATTATTTATTTCATTGGTGGTGTCTACGGCAAGTGTTTTCCTGTTGATTTCTCCCCAGGTGTTTATTTGACTTTCTTGTTTCGCCCCTTTAGTCGGAGTTTCATTTCTTATTTTGCATGGCTGCTGTGTGGTTGGTCTCGGACCAAAGAGACTTGGGTTGATGGTTTTTTCCCTTGTGCCGGGGTGGACAAAAGATGGGGGATGGGGTTTTTTCTTTACCATAGCTAGCGCTGCACGTAGTCTTTGTTCCCAGTAGTTGATTACTATACAGTACATGAAAAAAACAAAAAAAACCAGAAGACATAGGATTTGGGTTCTTCATGCAACAATCTAAGTTCTTTCATACACTATACTTTCAATACAACATTCTTTATCTATCACCCTTTCGGGAACCAAGGCACGACTGCCTTCTATGAGCCTGGAGATCAACATTACTGAATAGAAGTCAGAGATACTTAGCTATTGCAACAGTTAATGAGTGAAGAGAAGTGATCATGGGCGAACTGTCGGTTAGTTGCTGCAAGTATCATCCGGGAAGGAGGATTGTAACATTTGATTGCCTCAACCCAGCAGCACCTAACAGGCAGAAAAAACGGGGACCAGCAACGAAACCACATCAACCTCCTAGTGGAAAATCTCGATCTTTCATCACCAGAGCAAGGATTGGAAAGGGCCTTGACGGAAGAGATGGCACCGAGTCCTACAACACCAGAGCCACCATCACCAAGTGGATCAGAAGAAACAGAGGAACAAGGAAAGACACGGCCAAACACGATGGCGGCTGCAATAAGACAGGGAGGAACAGCGGCCTTCAACCCGACACCGGACCTAAATCCGGAACCGATGAGACAGATTGTCGCAGTCCTAAGCGGAGAAACCAGAAGGCCCAAAGTCAAGTAACCTGAGGTTCACCGAGGGGAGTGACACAAACTCAGAGGCTGGCTAGCCCAGCTTATAGTATACTAGAAAACAGTAGGATCGCAGGACGGCCACGACGAGGAAAGAATTCTATATGCAACAAGCCTCTTAAGGAACGACACAGCAACCTGGATTACACCATACACAGAAGAACGAATCATACCAACCTGGGACACCTGGACAGGATTCAAACCAGAACTACCGAGACAATTTGGCTTAATCGATGGCAAAGGAGAAGCAAGGATTAAGCTAAAAACATGAAAGAAGGCAAACGATCGATCACTGAAGAGTGGAACGAGTTGTGCCTTGTGGCTAGCGAAGCAGAATTGGACGACTCAACAGGAGGAGAGCTACTCCTAGGAGGGATAAACACAGAACTCCAAAACGCCTGGGGAGTCAGCAGCGAGGCATCCGAAAGTATCGAAGTCCTAGCCTAATGGGCAATCCGGAAGGAAACCAAGCTAGCAACAGTTAGGCATATCCAAGGATCACCACCGACAAAGACCATCCAACAGGAAACCATCATGCCACGAAACCCAGATGGGACATATCGACCTACAAATAATGGCAATCAGGACTATGGTGATCCCATAGAATTGGATGCTACCAGGAAACGACCAAGATTCAACATGTCAAGGGCAGAATTCCAAAGGAGGCTTCGAGGACAAATATGTCTCAAATGCGCACAGCCAGGACACTTAGCCAGGGACTGTGTAAGAAAGGATGGAGCCAAACCATTTAACGCACAAGGCAGAAGCTGGCAACCAACAAAGAAGCCTGCCCCGTAGCAGACTATACACAAGATCAGGGAAATCGAGGTCGAGCAGGAACCCGAACAGTCGGGAAATGATGAATGTTCCCAGTAAGAGCTGGTCTGAGGGACAGACCTGAACGGACACCCATCATCCTGGAAAACTACTACGCGACAATCAACTACACAGAAACCCTCAAAAACAACAATGATCACATCATGGTCAAGATACAACTACACGGCGCAAAAGGGTCAGTCACAATCAACGCCATGATTGACTCCGGAGCAACACAAGACTTTATCGACAAAGGAGTCTGCAACAAACACGGGATCAAGATGATCAAAGCAAAAAACCCAAAGGAGATTTACCTCGCTGACAGAAAGCCAAGTGCTATGGCTCCTGTTACCCATATGAGGAAAGTACCTATGGACATTAGTAGCCATAGGGAATTGGCAACTTTCCAAGTGGCAAATCTCCAAAACCATGGGGTCATCCTCGGGATGCCATGGCTAAGAGAGCACAACCCAACAATGGATTGGAACGACAAAAAGATCACATTCAACAGCGGATAATGTACGACTTGGTGTCTCAACAGTTCACCCGTTGCATATGCGATACCTGAACAGGAAGCCCTGAAAGAGAACCTTATCACAAGGCTCTCCAAAGTCCAGGCCAAATGGGGCCAGAGTGCCAATGACCATAGTGTTACAGTTAAGAAAGAATCAATTGAGGCCAGAGTGCCTATGAACGGATCTGCCAAGGCGGCAAGACACGACCTGTATGCAAATGAAGAAACTGACGTTCCTGCCAGAGGGCAGATGATTGTTGGAACGGGGATAGCAATTGGATTGCCTCACAACACCTATTGACGAATTGCACCACGAAGGAGTATAGCAGTCCAGCACCGACTCACGACAAATGCAGGTGTGATCAATGCCGACTACAGAGGTGGAGTTAAGGTGATCCAGGCCAAACTAGGAGACCAACCATACCGAGTGGAAAAGGGAGAGCGGATCGCACAACTGATTATTGAAAGGATCGACAACAGGGAACTACAAGAAGTAGACCATTGGGACGATACCAGGAGAGGATATCAGGGGTTCGGAAGCTCAGACACCACCATGGACCAAAAGGTCAAGAGCCAGAGTGCCAAAACTCCAATGGAAATCAACAAAATATCGGCATGAGTTTTCGCCCAGTTCTACCGAAGAGGAGAAACGACCGGCATTCCAAGATGGGATGAAGTTGACAACCAAATTCAGCTGGAAGCTCTCAACATCAGTACACAGCTAGTGATAAAAAAGAAAAAAGACAATCAAGACCAAGATGTCAGGAACACGGTCCTCCGAGAATACCATAATCTGCGGGATATATTCGCAAAAGGGGAGAAAAGAACAGTACCACCACACTGACGAGGTATCGACTTGGGAATCCACTGGGAAGAAGGAAAAACTGTACCAATCAAGAAAATATAAGATCTTAGTTACAAGCAATTAGAGGAACTCTATCGATACATCAAACAGAATGAAAACCGAGAATGGATTCGAAGAGTTAAGGCACCAAGGGCTTCACCAATCATGTTTGTCAAGAAAATAGATGGCAGACTGAGGCTCTGCGCCGATTACCGAGCACTTAACGAAGTCACCAAAAAAGACCGACACCCGCTACCACTCATTAGTGATGCCCTGAATAGACTTGGAGGAGCCAAGTACTTCACCAAGCTGGACATCAATGACGCCTACCACAACATTTGGATCAGGGAAGGAGACAAGTGGAAGGCAACCTTTTCAACAAAATTGGGGAAATATGAGTACCTAGTTAAGCCATTTGGGCTATGCAACGCATCGGCAGTGTTCCAACGATGGATCAATAAGCTCATTATGAAACAAATCGACATGTGCTGCATCGTCTATCTGCATGAGGTACTCATATATTAGAACACCCTACAACAACACCGAGAAGACGTCAGCAACATCCTCGAAGGAATATGAGACTCGGTGATCAAGGTCAAACCATCCAAATGCAAATTCCACCAAAGCGAAACAGAGTACCTTGGATTTATCATTGGACAATAAGGGGTCCAGACAGACCCAGTCAAGATACAGGCCATCTGGGATTGGACAACCCCCAAAAAAATCAAGGAAAGTCAGTGTTTCCTAGGATTCTGCAACTTATACAGGCGATTTATAGAAGGTTTCAGCAGGAAAGCCAAACCACTATACGCGAGAACAAAAAGGAAATGCATCGGCAATTGGGAGTAGGGAGACAAAGAACAACAAGCATTTGACAAACTAAGGACAAGACTCACCACAGCACCAGTAGTGGTCTACTTTGACCCCTTGCCCCAACCAAAATTGAAACAGAGGCTTCAAAATACGTCTGCTCGGGTATACTGTCACAGCAATGCCAGGACCGGGAATGGAGGCTGGTAGCATACCGATCCAAGATAATGTCGGACGCAGAAGACGACTATGATATACACAACAAGGAACTAGTGGCCATAGTTCGGGTGTTTCACGAAGGGAAACGATAAACAAGAGGAATTCCGAAGCTAGTACGGGGCCTGACAGACCACAAGAACTTAGTAACCTTCATGACAATGAAGGAACTAAGTGAAAGACAAGCACGATGGATGAAAGAATTAAGTCAATACAACTTCAAAATCGAATACGGACCAGGAAAGGAGGGGGGAAAGCCAGACGCTCTCACGAGAAGCGAGAGAGACCTACCTACGGCAGGCGACAAGAGACTCACATGAAATGTGGGAATCTTATTGCCAAAAGAAGGGTACTGGGATATTACATATACCCAAGAAATCAAGCTCGACATATTGGCAACAGCCAAGTTTCGAGACAAGGTCGAAGGAGAAATACAGAAAAGAAGCAAGGTCGAGGAAGAAATCCAAAATATCAAAAGAAACCTGGATGAATGAAAGAAAGAAATGAAAGGAATGGCGCTGGGGCTGTGCCAATGGAACGACGACCTCTTATGGTATTAAGAAAAGATTTGGATACCAAAAGACGAAGAGATACGAACCAATCTTATCGCCAAACACTACAAACCCCCAGGAGCGGGACATGGCAGAACAGCAAAAACTACCGAACTCCTCAGCTGACGATACTATTGGCCAAAGATAAGAGAAAACATCAAACAATTCATAAAGAATTGTGACACATCTCAGAAAACGAAAGTCGTCTGACATGCACCCTACGGATTACAACAAGCAAACAATGCCCCCGATCGACAATGGAAGTCAATAGCTATGGATTTCATTACGGACCTACCAAAATCGGACAAATATAACACCACGCTGGTTGTCATCGATCGGCTGACCAAAATGAGCCATTTCTTTCCAGGCTCGAAGGACCTAGACACACGGTAGTTCACCAATCTCTTCATGAAAGAGATAGTCAGGCTACATGGAATATTACAAGATATCATCACTAACAGGGGGAGACTGTTTACCACAGACCTATGGAAAGAAACAACCAAGAAACTAGGGGTCGAAGGAAGGCTCAGCACGGCTTTGTACCCGCAGACCGATGCCAGTGGACAGACTGAACGGACCAATGCCATATTGGAACAATACCTCCCAGCATATATTAACTATCAACAAGACGATTGGTGTGGTTACCTACCACTTGCAGAATTTGCGTACAACAATGGATATCAGGAAACCATCAGGACCACACCATTCTTCGCAAACTACGGCATCAACCCAGAGTACGAGATGATCGGTCATCTGATCCAGGGAAAGTGGATGAAACCGGAAGAAATGACTCAACTACATCAGTCATCCAGGAATGAGATAGTGGCTGCGCAATTATGACAAAGAGAATACTACGATCTACAAAGAAAACCTGATCCGAATCTACCATCGGAGATATGGTGTGGTTGTTGCTATGCAACATCAAGACCAGAAGACCATCGAAGAAACTGGACGACAAGAAAATCAGACCATTCAAAATCTTGGCGAAAATTAGGAGAAGCGCATATAAGCTGGCCCTACCACCCGCAATGTCAATACACAACACCTCTCATATCTCACTCGTTGAGCCTTAATAAGACAACTGATTGCCCTCTAAGATCAAAGAACCCCCTCCTCCTATTCAAAAAGATGGAGAAAACGAAATACCAACTCTACAAAATCATGGACAATCGACTTCACTACAACAAGCTCCAATATCGCGCCAAGTGGAAAGGCTATTCACCAGAACACGACAAAGTCTGGTACCCGGCAGAAAACCTCAACCATGCAGAACACACAATCCAGCGATTCCACTGGCGTTATCCAGGAAACCCCAGAGGGGGTACACGTCACGATCAACAGATCGTCTTCTGCATCTCGCCCAGTCGTCAAACAAGACCGACAGTAACACACCCCGGAAGATCACGCCCAGACAGACGACCACAAGGCTACCCCCACCAGCCCAGATTACTCGGGTTCAGCAAGATGGGAGGTAGTACACACCTCCATGAGCTGGACGAAAGGCTTTGACAATGTATGTCAAATCCATCTAGACTAGAAACAAGGGTCAGGCTGGTACCCACAATTTACAAGGAGATTGAGACAACCAAGCGTTGCCCATGATTACAACTGGCGACAGGAGATGGAAGCCAACCCAGGAGAGGACTGGGCCCCCCAACAACCTTGACGGTGAAGAGCCAGAAGGGCCCATAAGGACATCACGAGCTGGGAGCACTGTTTTAACGACATGTGCAACGAACACCGATGCAAAGAGGTGGATGCCGGAGACTACGCCAGTCAAGTGGGAGAAAAAGGGACACTGGCGAAGAACGACAGGAGGGAACAAAAAAGGAGAAGAGTTGTAAGGACACAGCTAGGATGGGAGGAGAGCCAAAAAACCACTCTGGATGTGGAAGGCATGGAGACATAGATCTCGGACCGATGCAAGAGGGGGAAGGGACCAAATGTCACAACCAGTGACTAAGCAAGGCAGACTTCCTCATGACTAATAGTTATTGGTTATTGGTTTGTTATTTTTCACGCTATGAGATCAGTTGACTCATAGGTTTTCACATGACGATGCAATGGCGTCTCATTGGTTGATTGTTATTGGTTACTTAGTGACATGACTCACAATTGTGGTCATGTGGTTTATGTATTTTGCATATGACTGATAGTTATGTGTCATGGGTTTCACGCATATGACCCCGTTGAAGGCACATGACTTGTTTTATGAGATTTGATTGGTTGCGAGATATGGCGCAGTTGACTCGTACATGTCAGCTGATGAATTTCACACTATGACTCACTATGAGTCATGAGTTGCGTGACGCCCGGGCACGAGTCCCGCAGGTTTAGGGTTGAGGGAAGGACCCCTACACAAGGGCACCCTCGGGACATAGGATTTGGGTCACGAACCATCTCCTCTACTAACTGACCATCTTCTCTACTCACCTGGCAATTGAAATCTCAACACCATTAGATTTCATCGTCAACATCCACCCCGCACTCTCAGTCACCTGCACCTCCTCCCGCCTTACTTCCCTTATCAGGTCGTTGGGCCCTGGTGTCCTTGTTTCCAGGGGTCGTTTGGCTCTACGCCCTCCTCTTTCCGCTCGCCTTTCGCTGCCTTGCTTAGCACTCACACAGTCGGCAACCCCCTCTCGCCCATGTTACAGATGGCTGGGACTACAGTTTGCAGTAGGAGAAAACCTTTCAACAGACTACTGTCGATTTCTCCGTTCTGTTTACTCCCTTTAAAGACTGCCTAGTCAGACACGCACATGGTTAGCAATAGTTTCCACAGTTATTGCGTCTACCCCTCCTCTCCCCCCTCAAGGTTTCGTCCTGTTGCTCGGTTACAGCTACAATCCACTCACTCGGCTGGCACCCTACTGCCTCTTTACCTTACGCAGCCCTCGCGATTTCTCCACAGTCGCACCCCTTGGTTACGCTGACTCGTCGTATTGCACTGCCTCGGTGGCGGATGTCAACCCCTTGGCTTCTTCCGTAATCTGTCCAATGCCGCAATGGTTTCTAGTGGCCCCTACTCCCCCATTGTTCTTCCTTCATTGTCGGTTACTTAGGGTTTCATTAATTGTTATAACAAGTATTTATTTTGTTGGTGTCTTCGGCAAGGGTTTTCCTCTTGATTCCTTCCCATGTATTTATTTGTATTTGTCTTTTTGACCACTTAGTCGGCGGGGGATTTCTTATTTTGTGTGGCTGGTGTCCGGTTGGTCTCATACCAGAGGGACGTGGGTTGGTAGCTTTTTCCCTGGTGCCGGGGTGGATAAAAGATAGGGGATGGGGTTTTTTCTTTGCCATAGCTAGTGCTCCACGCGGTCTTTGTTCCCAGTAGTTGATAATACAAAGCACTTGAATAACAAAAGTAAAATAAAAAAAGACATAGGATTTGGGTTCTTCACGCAACCATCTAAGTTTTTTCATACACTATACATTCAATACCAGATTCTTTATCTATCACACTTTCGGGAAACAAGTTACGACTGCCTTATATGAGCCTAGTGATCAATGTTGCTGGACCGAAGTCACAGGTACTTAGCTATGGCAACAGTTGACGAGTTAAGAGAAGTGATCGTTGGCGAACTATCGCTTACTTGCTGCAAGTATCACCCGGGGAAGGGGCATTGTAACATCTAGCCCAAAACCAAGACCCAGACTCCTTAGAGTATGAATCCCATAGTGAAGACGAGAACCCAGGACAGAATACACAAAATCCCCAAGATCTTGAAGAACGCGAAACCCCAGAACACCAAGACATTGAAGAAAACCCCGACCAAGAACAACTGCATCAGGAAGCAGCACCCAAGCCAGACTTGGACCAAGATTCAGACTCAGACAGCTCTAATCAACCAGGACCAGTACCACCAGTAACCCCAAGTCCATCGATACATATCTAGCTTTGGAATCCATGATACACACCCTGAAGCTTTGCAGTACTATGGAGCATACTGCGGAGAAAATGCTCTTAAAAAATTCATTCAATATGACAATAGCCAAGGAGCCAAAACCGGTAACGGACTTAAGCGCAACTTCAAAGGATATTTTCTACCTTCTCTATTCATTAATACAAGCGATGAACAAGGGCTTGCAGTAAAACAAACTACCAAGGGGAAAACCGCACAGATAACAGACACAGTTATCTCTCTTGAAATGCTTAGAGCCAGCTTACTCCCAGGAACGATCTCAGACTACTCAGCAAAACAAAGACTTCTAGACACCCTGGACATCAAACTCAAGCGAGATGTTAAACCCCATATCATCTCAGATACATCCTTCGATGAGCTAGTTGCAATTGCTGAGAAAAGGGGCGCTATCGCTTACTCCACAGGTCTCTATAGTACCAGGAATCAACACACCAATGCAGTATCGAATGCAGTTACCCAGCCCAGAACCAAAGACACCAGAAACAACACCCAAGGATACCACCAACGATCCTCCAATAATACCTCCCAGTACAATAAGATACCGCCCTATGAGAAAGAAAGACACAAGAGAGAAGGAGCATGATACTATTGTGGAAATATAGAACACTTCTCTGGCGATTGTTACCACAAACCCAGGGACTAAAATCAGCATCAAGGATACAACCAAAGAGGAAACAGAAGAAGAGGAGGAACTGAGAGAAGAGGAAAACCCCACCGTTCCAACCATACACAGGAAGAAATCCACTAGCCAATCGAAGTCACCAACACCTCCAACCATGTAAAACTATCTGGAAATGAAAACAAAGCCCGCAAAGTCTACATTACCGTCAATGAACACAAAGCAAAAGCCCTGTTCGACACAGGAACCATGGGAGATAATCTCATTTCAGGAAAATTTGTTTCTACTTTCCAAATCCCTACCAAAGACCTCGATACCCCTATCCCTCTAAAAATGGCAGTCAAAGGATTCCGCTCCACTATAAACTACAAATTCCAACCAGTCATCTATGTAGTTGATGAAACCCGTGATATTACCGATGCTCTAGTATGGTGTTTTGACCACTATGACATATTCCTAGGAATGCCATACCTTACCACCCATAACGCTATAATCGATTGTGGAAACTCCATCATTTCATTTCCGAAAATGGAATTACCCTTACTTGCAGGAAAGGAAACAACAGTACGTTCTCCGCTATGACAAGCACAGGTACCCCTAACTTCATCTCCGAGTTTGCTGATGTCTTCCCAGTCAAGAAAATCACTGAACTACCGCCCTTGTGCCAGATTAACCACCACCTTAATCTCATCAAAGGGAAAACAGCACTCAGTCTGAAAATGTTCAAGGTTCCTAACAAGATCCTCCCTGCATACAGACAAATTATTTTGGACTGGAAAACGAAAAATATTATCTACCCTTGCGAAGCCACTAATCCAGTCAACATGTTCCCTAAACTAAAAACCAATGGCGAAATTAGACTCCTAGCAGACCAAGTACCCTGAAACAATATCACAATCAAGAACAATAGCACTATTCCCAATCAGTCCATGATTCCCAGAACTGTGGCCAGAGCCAAATACCGATCCACTATCCATCTATCAAACTGGTACTTCCAAATTCGAGTAGCCCCTGAAGATGAAACCCTCAACACCATTAAAACTCCCTTCAGAACCTTTGCATGAAAGCTAATGCTGCATGGGGATACCAATACCCCCTCCACAGCTATGCGAGTTATGGAGTATGTCGTTGATGGACTTCTAGGAAGAACAGTTTGAGCATACCTAGACGAAATTGCAATCTTCTTAGACACTTTTGAAAACCATGTTCGCGATATCCGCCAGGTCTGTCAGAGATTACAGGACCACCACATTAGAGCCTCCCCATCCAAATGCAATTTCTTCGCCGATAGGTTACCCCTGTTAGAACATGGTATAGAGGACCAAGGAATCCATGCAGATCCTGAGAAAATACGAGGAATCCAGGACTGGCACACCCCAAATCACAAAATGAATTACAAACTTTTATTGGTGTTGCAATATATCATGCACAATTCCTACCACACCTCACTACTACTGGCATCCCACTATCGGATCTGCTTTCCCAAAATGAATTTGAATGGAGACCCCTGCATGAAGAAGCGTTCCAACAAGTCAAACACCTAGCCAAAAGCATTACCACACTCCACCCAATTGACTATCAATCACGCCACCCAATTTACTTCTTCATCAATGCTTCTAAAGTTGGAGCAGGCGCATGGATAGGCCAAGGACCCTCACCAGAGGAAGCTCACCCTGCAGCATTCCATGGCCGAAAATTTGCAACAAGTCAGCTGCACTATCCTGTGCATGAACTGGAACTCCTTGCTATAGTGGATTCAGTCCAGTCATTTCACCCCATGCATTATGGTACCAGGTTCACTCTGGTAATGGAAAACAAAGCGCTCCCATTCTTCCTATCACAGATAAATCTCCCTTACCGCCAGACAAGATGGGGAATGTTCCTCCAATTTTACGATTTCGACATCATACACAGACCAGGAAAGGATAATGTCCTTGCAGATGCCCTCTCAAGGATATATGAGGAACGAGAAGCAAGCGCTGACATGATCCTAGTTGACCCCACTAAGAAGAAAGCTATAAAGAGACCCTATTCCGCTATGACAAGCAGCGTCAAACACAACCTCCACCTCGCTCACAGTCTAGATCCGGTTAAAGAACCTTCTTTCTTCTCCCCAACACCTCTTGACCCCTTTTCTTTACCCCAACATCTATCAATAGGGAACGTTGAAGATGTCCCCATCCCAGACTCGCCAAAGGAGAAGGAGAACAATCACCGCCCAGGTTCTTTTGAACAAGGACTACATAAGATAGCAGCCACCCTTGAAGAAGGTGTCGACGCCATGCAGAGCATCAGCAAAAAATTACTGTGCGTCAGGTGCACTGCCGTTGCGTCAGGATACCAGGTGGGCTAACCTGGCACCCTTGACGTTAGGGGGGCCCGATGCGGTGTTGCCACTCTCGCTTACGCCAGGTACGTCAGGAGGCACGGTTGCCATACAGACTTACCTCTGGACCCTAGTGGCTACACAACCTTACATCCCATGCTTCCGGACGCAGCTCACA
>Ga0307507_10009064_pt1 | contig 13410 bp, 17 predicted proteins | sample 7_EM_MG_FD_207223 | JGI IMG/M metagenome (GOLD analysis project Ga0307507, IMG submission 207223) | Populus trichocarpa ectomycorrhiza microbial communities from riparian zone in the Pacific Northwest, United States - 7_EM | ecosystem: Host-associated > Plants > Roots > Unclassified | place...
GGAGGGAGGTTCCTGAAGGCGGGGGGTGTTGGCACGGGAGATGGCAGCTGCCAGGGCCTGATTGCCAGGGGGGATGGGGGGGATCTCCATCAGGGGACGGAGTGGGGGGTTTGAGCGTGAAGAGGTGTCCCGTAAGCAAAGCGGGGTGTGCGTTTTTGTAGAATGTAGGGGGGGGGTTGTAGAGGGCGAGGAGCTTGGCTCAAAATCCCACATCCCGAGGGTGCACTTATATAGGGGTTCTTCCCTCAACCCTAACCCTGCATGACTCATACTCTCGCGTCACGCGGCTCATGACTCATAGTGACATCATCAAAAATTAATCTGGCGTCTAATACGCAGGCGCCGCGTCCTGACGTATCCGACGCCATTTTTTGCGTCCTCTACCTCACGTGCGTCCAGACGCAATTTTCAACGCCTCCTCCGTCTGGACGTTATGTTGCATCCTACCGACGTCCTGTCGCCTCCCCACCTCTCCTAACCTCAATCCCTCCTTCTAACGTCCCCTTTACTTTCTCACTCCTTCTCCACGTCCGGACGCCTCTCCAAGACGCCCCCTTACCCTCCCCCTTCTGGGTGCCTTCGTGACGTCCTGACTTTCTCGATCATCATCGAGCGCCATAGTAGTAGCGTGCGCCATAGTAGTAGCGTGCACCATAGTAGTAGCGTAGCCCTCAGTCTATCCTACGCCTATATTTGTAACTCGAGCATAATTCTTTCATCATTTCAATTCTAGTTTCTATACTATCTACTGCTCTCCTAACGTGCTGGCTGAGTCGCTCCCCGAATTCTATTTCTTTACGTATATACACAATAGTTCGTCCGGGCCCCCGCCTTGCGTTAGTTTAATAGATCTCGTTAAACGGCCTTAAATCAATCCGGATGTTGACGATCCAGCGCCGGTCTGTCTTCTCTGGGATGAGATGCGCCAGGACTAAGATCGTCCCTATATCCACGATCGTCCACTCTCGGGCGTCCTCCCTTAGCTGAACCGTCACAAGGCCGTGTACCTCTGACGGGCGTCCAGAGTTCACCACACTCATCATTTGAACACCTGCGAGGCGGTAGACCTTTTCCTAGTGCCTGTAGTCCCTAATTTTGAATAGAGCGAGGAGCTTGGCGGGCAGACGCCCCCTGAGCGCACCATACATGTGCTCGCCACCAGCCTGAATCCAAACACTATCGTTCCGACTCGCCTGGTTCCGGAAGAGTCGATCACCAGTGCACCGGGCTCTGTGTATGTCCTAAACATCGACTTCCTGAAATGCAAGCACTGCGATTTTTAGTTGCGTCAGTAGTTCAACCGGCAGCGATCGAAGTATCGCTGGATGTTCCAGAAGCCGGCGCCCGAGAGGAAGGCTTAGTCGGCTATATCGTATCAATTCTCGACAAATTGTTTCCGGTGAGACTTTGAGTGCTCTTCCAATATCAGCGACCTCCGGCACATCATCACGATGTCCTTTCAGCATCCTACGATAGACTGGTGGGGCTGACGGCGCAGTTAAAGTTTCCTCTAAATGTTCGACCACCTCAGCTGGGAGATCTGCTCTGGCGCGTCGAAGGAATTCTAATTTCAAAAGTCTCATCCGGATGGCATGCTGTAGTCCGTAGCTGCTCAGGATCTGTCGCGCCGGGTTGTTTTTATTTGAACGTCGGTACCCGTCCTTGATTTGCTCCTTGTGCGCGAGCTCTCCATACTCGGTAGAAAACATGGGAATATTGCCAAACTGGTAGATATGATCGCCAAAGTGGCTTATCAGATGCATCTTAACAAAGTTGCAATGGGATTCGGCATTGATCAAGTCCATACGCTGGTCGTTCTCTTGTTCACGATCTTGCTCCTGTATCCAGCGCCTCTTGCGAGTCAATTTGGCGACGGACTGGTTCACCAGCGTTCGTTGGCGGCGCAGCTCCCGGCGTAGTTCATCAGCCTTCGCCTGCGTCCGTTTAGATACCCTAAACTCCAAGAAGATGTCTTTCGTCTCATGAAAACGTTCTGTGTAGTCTTCCATATACTGGATAGTCTCGGCTGTGTGGCTCCGGTACTGAGCCATCATGGTGAAGTCGCATAGTGACCGGACGCAGGTGAGCGCACGTTTGAAAGGGTGTATCTGGCTATTATCAGGTTGTCTTAGCGCCACTGCGAGAACTCCCAAAAGACAACGACCGAGATTCCTCATCTCCTTTCCTTGCCACTGCGTAACTTCACGGTAGGCTTTTTTGGGCACAAAGAATCCTGGGTACGGTGGCAAAGCTTTCCAGGCGTCGTTGAACGCTTGCTGTCGGGAGTGTTTCTTGAGAAATCCCTGAATCCAGTCCATCATATGCTTGAACAGTCCTAGATAAATAGTATCTAGCAAATCCGGCATGTGCAGATCGGGTGTGGAAACTCTTTCAAGTCCTTGAAAAACATTTTGCCCCGTCTTGATACCCAGAGTTTCATACGTGTCGCAGGCGTCGTCCGACTCAGAGTCTAGGGACAGGTTTTCGCGTTCGTAACGTTCGTATCTCGCGTAATCTCTCGCCCGATGGCGGTTGGCGCCAGTTCCTAATTCTTCGGGAGGTACCTCACATTTAGGACAGGCGTTGGATTTTATCCCATGTAGCGTAGCGTTTTCCATATGGTCCGCAATCCACCCGGATAAGATTGGGAAGCATCTCCGGATCTTACCGTCCGCACAGTCTATTGGAACGCCCTCTAGCGTGGTATCTTTCAAGGGCTCAAAGATGAGTTCGAATACGCCCCGTAGTGTGTTGGCATTGATTTGTCTCTGGAGCTTGTCTGCCGCAGAGGACTTAGGTAGCTTGGGCGGGAGAGGCAGTAGCGCAAGAAGGAGAACGGCCATTGAGCCAGGTCTGTTACGCCTAGTAGACGGAAGATTTCCGATCGTGATATAGACGGGCCATGCTTTCTTGTCTCCCGAGAAGTTGGTCAGATGCGTCTGATCAGACATCCCAATGATCGGAACCACCGTCGCCCCATCAGGAAGTGTTCCCTATTCACTGTGAGCAACTTTCCCGATGAAAGAGGGTGGAAACCATAGTGGGACGTCCCACCACCATTCGGCCGTATGCATTTCTGCATATATCCTCTGTCCGTTCTGGTCGTATTCTTGGTGCGGCGCATATACTAGGTCATCCCGGTAGGTTATCTGCCGCAAGAGATATCTCACGCAGTCTAGGATGTCACGGTAGAAGAATGGTAACATTCACTTGTCGTACAGAACCTGTCCTTCGAACCACCGTAGATATTGGCCATAGGGATCCCAGGATCGGAGATGATTTTCCAACGTATGCATAGAGCTGTAGCCAACCGACGCCGGGTTGCCGAGACCATTCGAAAAGTAATTGTTTCCAAAAGTAATTGTTGATCTGCGACTTCGAGACTTTGCTCTCAATGAACCAAGATGCAAGTTTGAACCCTTCCGCACTAGTAAATGGAGCCCATGCGTCTTCGCACAAATTACAGTGTTCCTCCTCATACCCCTCCACATCTCCAATGGCTTCCCCGGCGCCTGGCTAGTAATACGTCTGTTGGGCAGCCGCTGAGGGCATGTTATCGCTGAGTACTTTGGCGTCAGATCCGTGCCTAAACTCATCATTAATTGCGCCTCGTTCATTTCCAGCCGGATAATTAGCAGGATCTGATTCACAGTCTGAATCGGGGCGCTCGCTTGGTTTGTCGTCTAATATGTCGGTTCCTGGGTCGTTGATGCAATTCGGAGGAGGATTTCGTAGTGTGGAAGCAAGTATGATATCGAGATCTGGATACGCTTTTCGGAGGTGTGTCTCGTATGCGCCTCAACGCGTGTATCTTCGACAACAAAACGAACATTTGACCGGCATAGTAGATTTCAGGTTTCAGGAGTCGTGTGTATATTCTGAGGGCTAGCGTAAAGTTGTGGTGATTGTTGGTGAAATACTGGGCCAGGTGCCACACCCGCTTCGAACAATAACAACCAGTGGCTTAGCGTTGTTTGTCGCGCCATCATGTGGGTTCAGCTGTTTATCAGTTTCGTCTGTCTTGAAACAGATAATGGCCGAAACACTAATGAACGCCTGATCTGTCAATTCTTGATTCATCTTGAAATCAATTCAAACAATTCATGATGGTTTCAACCCCATTTGAAAGTCTGAGTGTTGTATATAGAGTGCGGGTTGATCACGGCGGAAGGAAGCTCATACCAAGAACAATCTCACAACGCCTGCAATAACCACCAACATCCACAGCATCCAGCGTATTCACAACATAAGACTCTTATCTCCAAGACGACTATCTATAGACCAAAATTAAATCGACATGGCGCAAAACGTCAACAACGTACAGTACGTCCACATGGCAAATCCACAGCAGGCCCCTCCGCCGGGGCAAACCTATCAACTTCTGCCGAACTCTCTCACAGGGCATATCGGTATGGGTCGCTCTAATCCTGGGGGCAGATCAACTACCGATCATAAACTAAACATGGGCTTCCTTATGGATAATCCCGGGAAGGCTCAGTGTAATGCATAGCGGAACATTGTGAAAGATCTGATGATAGCAAGGAACTTTGTGCCAGGGGCCACTGCGATGAATTATCCTGACGCCGACTTCCAGCCAATCTTCGCCGGCATGAGGAGATTGCGCCCTGTCTGCGATCAGCTCGCCACAGCATCCGCCGCGAATAATCAGCAGCGTATGCAGGATATCGATGAGGTAGTCGTTCATATCGTTAAGGATTGTGCGAGGAAGTTGTTTAACACATGGATGACCCACCCTCAGGCACCACCCCAAGGTCAGCCAGGAGTCCCCTTTGCGCAGGTGATTGTTCCAGGGGTTTTACTATCAAGGAACAATCCGGCTCAGTGGGGTCTTGCAATGGCTGTGCCGAACGTAGCGCAAGCACCTGCTCCACCGGCTATCAACCAAGCGCAAGCACCTGCTCCACCTGCGATCAACCAAGCGCAAGCACCTGCTCCACCTGCGATCAACCAAGCGCAAGCACCTGCTCCACCTGCGATCAGCCAAGCGCAAGCACCTGCTCCACCAGTTGATGACCCTGCTTCACCAGTTGACGACCCTGCCCCCCTAGTTGATGAACCTGCGCCGGCACCAGATTTGCCGGGTCTCCCGGCAAATCGCCTAATGGCCGACCGTATGCCAACAGGTTAGTTTTTATCATCTGCGTATTTCATGCTTTCACTTACTGACGAAGAGAATACAGATTGGAGCGCTCCACTTGGGCGTCCACGTGCCGTGCGTATCGTTTATGTCCTGCCCACGAGACGTGGCCAAGGACTACCAGACCAAGAAAGGTTAAGGGTGAACGTCCCTCCAAACTATCGTACGCTCCATTGGCGTTCCCCCCATATCCATGGTGTAGAGTTCGCCGAGCTAGATTCCTATGACATCCGTGGCCTGTCAGCAATGATTTACAGAAAGATCCACCACCACCGAATTCACTACATAATTGGCGCTACTAGCGATGGTCGTGCAAAGCTGCGCACGTCTCCCAACGATCCCTTAACCCTCGTGGAGAGTATTTTTATCTACAACGATGAAGATGTACGCACCTGGCTTCTATCTAATTCCGTTCTCGACGACCCGCTCGATCTCATGGTGTATTGTTACCGCGACCGGAATGACAAAAGACAAAACACGGCAGAACCGAGAGTCCTCCCGTATCTCGGTGAAGATGCCGTCCGCAATTGGGCTCGTGACCTGGCAGCACGTATAGGCCAGGTGCATTTCCTAGCACTCCAACCAGACGCAAGACCTGATAACGGGCAGGCTAATAACGGGCAGGCTAATGAGGCAGAGGAAGCGTTTGAGGATGATAGATCTCATTTTTCGGACTCACCTTCAGACGCCGCAGACGCTGTGGATGGACGTGATGACCTCTCTGGAATATTCCCATCCCCCGTTGGAGAACGCGCTGAATCGCCGACGAATCGTTTCCCCCTTGCCGTCACATCGTCGAGGTTGCTGAATCGACAGTTGCCGTTGCATTTGCTTCATCGCTCTGGTCAAGTCGACAAGGAGCGAAAGCGCAGCGCACAGTTCGATAGTGAAAATTGTGAGGATGAAACGCCCAAAAGAGTACGCTTGAGTTCCATTGCTAAGGAGTTTTCGAGAGCCGAGGAAGGACGGAAGCGCGGCGCTCAGTTCGATGACGAAACTGGTGAAGAACCTAAGGTGAAGAGGCTGCGTGAGGATTCAGTCATAATTGAGGGTTTGAAATGCGATGGACGAGTTTCATCAGAGGGTCGATTGTTCCCCCGTTCAAACTAGATGGGGGGGTTAGCGGTTTGATTTTACCCTTCATAGGCCTGGGGATGTTTGTTTCCTTTTCTGTTTTGCGATGAGTTCAGTGTGTCGATTGTTTGCCGGATGCGACAAAGCATGTAATAGTAGTTTAGTTTGATAGTGTAGCTGAAAAGCAAGTTTCGCATCCTTCTTTCTAGATCGCACAGGAATAGCACATAGGTGATGTGCCATGGGCGATCCGTCCACGATGGTGCGCCAAGACTTCGACGTCGGATGATTGGGGGAAGGAAGGAATCTGAAGGAAACACGACCTGACGTGGCTTCGCGGCTCTTATTGCGGCTCAAAAGCTGATTGAACTTTCAACCCACCACACGAATTGACGATGCACTCAATAGGGTTACGACAGAACCACCCATATCACACCCATGAAAGCCCTGTCAGTCAAAGCTTTCTTCAACGTGCAGTCACACTGTGCCGTTCTATTCTTGTGGACATTTATGAGGAGTATAAGCAGGCCCATCCCCCCATGATCGCCCAACGTTCAGTTCCGCACAGATCTCCCCTCGTCAATCCTTCATCTAACAAACATTCCCCGATCACCTGTGGGGCCACACACCTCCAAGCGCTGTTGCGATTTTTCCTTCCTTGCAATGCCTCCATTGAAACAAACACAAGCACCAGGGAAAAATATAAAGTAAAAACCATTCCTACGTCAATCGAGAGCTCATTATCTTAACATTTCTGTTGTTCCCAGGCGTCCTGCCATTCAAACGCCGGCAGACGAAGTCACCAGTGCGAAATGCAGACAAAGCTATCCGCGAGCAGCCGCGATCGCCGGTGAGGCCACGAGAACGTAAGAAATCTTCCTAGAGGATTAAGATCACACATTCTCGAAGTTCGACCTAGCAACTGACTATTTGCGTGAGCAGTCGTTCATCGGCATTGGCTGAAAAGCCCCCATTTGAACCTGACGTGGAGGATGATTTGTGAGTGAAAGCAGACATACAGCTACGCATATGGCAGAAATTTGGGACCTAACTGCGGGTGGAAATCAGAGGGAGCTATGGCGACATTGTGTACGCGAAAAGCTGGTGGGGGTTCTTGAACCCTCGCAAGACTAAGGGCGCATACAATACATGGCGCGACCAAGTCAAGGCCTACATCACGGCGCCGTCATGGAGCCCAACGTGTCTGACCGACCAGTAAATGAAGTCTGTCATCAGTTTCCCACGCTCCCTTCCCCCGGTCAGCAACCGAATTACGCTTATTAAAATCAAGCACCGCCCACAAGATATCTTAGAAGTCGAATGTCAAATAAGACACTTAGTCAAAGATATTGGTGGAAAGCTCCAGGCGACGAACAATCGTCTCTACGCAGAGCGAGCAGAGGGTGGATTGGCCACTGAAGACACAGAACCTGAAAGTAAGTGCTCCTCCCTGTCTACAGTACGTTTCGCTATTCTGCGACTAGTACCAACTATTTTCTAGAATCTCAATACGACTGGGCATCTCCCTATTTCCCACAGGCGATAAGACTCCACATTATCCGTCGGACAGGAGCTCGTGAAGCTGAGCACCCCTTCTTGCACCACCCCTGGTATAGCACAGATCCCAGTGAAGGGATCGGATGGGGCGTCCTGGGATCACCGAGCATGCAAACGCTGCTCGGGGTGCTCAAGTGACAACAAATGGAGCAGGCAATCAGATACCCCAGATATCTAATCAGCGCGACCGGGCAGGGCTCCAGCTCGTTACACCTGCAACCCTCGGATCCCCTTCCTCTCTCTGAGCTCATCTTTTTATATAAAGATGATGACATCCGGGCATGGCTCCTTGCCAACCCGGGCAAGGATCCTCTTGATCTCCTCGTACTGGAGGCCGGTCAGGGTCAAGGTGGGAACCGCGATACGAGCCCTGCGCCTCTTTCCTGGGCGGTACCCCTTTTTCGACCGAAAAGGCCTGGGATCGCTGGGGGCAAGCCCAAGACACAGGGGATGAAGATGATTACAGCGACGACTAGGGCGACAATGACAACATCAGCAACCACGAACCAGGCCATGATGACGACAACGTCAACGAGGAAACGTTGGGAGATGACCCAACGCCTAATCGCGACTGAGATATCATTGAAGTTGTAGGTTTTTGTGTTCAATGCGCTTTTCATTCAATGGCTGGATACAAACTCAATAGCTAATCAAACACCTAGGACAACGATATAGACAGTGTTGAACCACGGCGCGGACACCGTTCAGAGGACGATCAGTCTCCCTTTCGTCATCAGCCTAGCAAACGTACCCAGGCTTCGCAGCATAGGGTTAGGGGTAGCGCTAAATCACGGCGCTGGAGTCGTTCACTAGCAGAGAGCGATCATTCTCCGATTTGTGATCAACCTGGCAGACGTACACAGGATTCGCAGCATCGGGATTCAGGCTCTGGGCCCACAGGGTCTGGGCCCTGAGGGCTAGCGGCTTCTGAACAAGACATGCTCCGATCGATGAGGGCTTTTGTGCAAGCGAATCCCTTTATGGCGCAGCTCCAAACAAATCCCGAGACTGTGGCGCCGGAACCAGGTGCAGCGACTGTAGCGCCCCAACCTAGGCCAGAGACTGCGGCACCCAACACAAGAGGGAGTCGTCGTCCCGGTCGTGGGGCTGATGGCACCAGGGACAGCCCTGCCGCACAATGTGAGCCATCCGTAGATCCCGATACTCACCCCGTGACGTCCCCCACGCCCACGCCCGAGTCCTTTCCACCAGGAGCGACTCCCCCCCCTGCTTCTCCGACGTCCCCTACCAGCGTCGCTCCCAGTTTAGCTAATCCCCGTGTGACCCAACCCACTACTACTCCCGGCAGTACGGCAGCAGGATCTATAGATACCACCCACCCCAATGCGAAGAACCCCGTCGAAAAAGGAAAAGGGAAAGCACAAGCTGACGCATCCGACCCAAAACGGCCCGCCCAGCCTGAAGGCCCAATTCTTACTACGCCCCGGCGTGGGAGAAGTCGCAGACGGTATCGCAAAACTTGATTTTTCTTACTACTCACATTACGTTATTTCCACTGCCCAAATTTCCCTTATTCTTGATACATTTTTCCTACTAGCAGTCTGTTATTCTTACATTTTCGTGGGTTGTTGTCATTTGTATAATAGTAATCAAACCCAGGCACGATTACTATTCGGCACCGTTTAGAATTTTCTCCCACTTGTAAATAGAGGACTAGCGCATCGTGTTTCCAGCCTAGCACTTACAAACTATATAGGACTATTTACTAGGCTGTAGTCCCAACACTGGACTCCGACATAGTTTTACTGGCACCTTGCGTTTAGCCGCGCTAATTCGTCGTCAGGAGATGAGTGCAGATTCCGCTAAGCCTTTTTTAGGCTAGGCGAATTAGATGAGCGACGCTCCCGTTGCGACTACTTCCCCCACGCCTAAATGCTATGGTAGTTGAGACTGTCCGCGTCGCGGACTCAAGTTGGACGATGCTCGAAACCTCATTCCCTAACCAATCCATTCAGTAGCATACCGAGTGATCGTTGGTGCACATCCATATCCGGTCTGGCGCGAACCAGCTGCGTCAGCTTATTTGCTAGGTGAACTCCTTGCATACAGTTTCCAAGGCGTTCAGCGCTGCTGATTTGACGTCCGGAGATTAGAGTAGATATTCCTAATACTCTTTTGGTGTGGCGAGTGTCTCGCCAGCAACCACATCACTAACCGACACTCCTTGCAGCTAGATTTCGCCCAGCCAGCCAGCCATGTTCATCCTGGCGATATCTTTATTTCAGATAATTTTTCTAGCCGAGCGGCGAGCCCTATGGTAGGTAAGAGTGTCTGCTCCAAAGCGCAAGATTCATTATCCTCAAAACGCAGTTTCGTAGGCGAATTTTTTACTCGCATCTGCCACTCCTTCACTCCACCTACTGTAACTCTCCTTACAACAACGTGTTGAGCCTCGTGAGAGTTGAGATTGTCTGCATTACGGGCATAAGGTTGACGATTCTCAAAACCTCGTTCCCTAACTAATCCATTTACTCGCATACGGAGTGATAGTTGGTGCACGTCCATATCCGGTCTGGCGCAAACCGGCTGCGTCAGCTTATTCGCTAGGTGAACTCCTTGCACACAGTTTCCAAGGCATTCAGCGCTGCTGATTTGACGTCCGGATATTAGAGTAGATATTCCTGATACTCTTTTGGCGTGGCGAGTGTCTCGCTAGCAACCACCTCGCTAACCGACACTCCTTGCAGCTAGATTTCCCCCAGCCAGCCAGCCACATTCAGGTCCGCGGATCTTCATTTCACATAACACTCGCTAGGTGAACCTTGCATACAGCCCCCAAGACGTTCAGCGCCGCTGATTTGACGTCTGGAGAAGAGAGTAGATATTCCTAATACTCTTTTGGCGTGGCGAATGTATCGCGAGCAACTGGATTTCGAGCCGATAGTCATTGTAGCTACATTTCGCCAAGCCGGGGACACTGGCGACGCCTGCATTTCTTCTAATATTTCCCACGATGGACCAGTGAGTCTTCCTATAGCTGAGAACACCTAGACGACGAACTCAGTATTGAACAGCCATAAAACGCCTTGCGTAGGCACATCTTTCTCTTGCATACCGAGTGATACACTGTGAGCCTACCATCCCCCCTGATTCTAGCCTACTAGTATAATACCTAACGTGTCCGATCCAACACAAGAAAACTAGACAAACTCGTAGCCTTTCAGCACGCTCGAGATACAGTTCAATTGTCATAGTTCCCAATTCCTCTCTTATCCAACGTTCACTAGCCGTCTAGTATCACGCCCACTATGCAATCGAATTGCCAGAGTCAGCCAACTCCCCGAGTGGGAAATCTGAGCGGGCGTAGGTGCGCTGTCATACCCGACATAACGGGATCCAGTCAACCAATTCCCCGAGTGGGCAATCTGAGCCGGCGTAGGCACGACATTGTGTCCGACACCGTGGGATCCAGTCCGCCAACACCCTGAGTGGGAAATCTGAACGGGCGCAGGGGCCAAGTCGTACGCGCGAACAGGAGAACCGGATCTGGAACGCAGCAGGACGAATCCGGCAGCTCAGACAGTACGCCACCGAACAGCCATTTATCCAGTCGGAATTCATCCCCACCACCCATTGGAGGTGTTCGGGGAGGACTATCAAAGCGCCCACGGAGGAGCACAATTCAGGCCACAGAGAATACCGAACCTGAGACGGAGACTGATGGACAAGGACATATAGAAACTGTTCGTCTTAACGACGATAGCAGCGATGAGTACCAGGCCTCACCCCAGGGGGACGAAACTGAACCACACACAGAACCTGATGTAGAAGACCACGATAGTGCTGACAACACTCCATCTGGACAGCGTCGGGAGTCTCAAGCGGCAGGGAGACAGGGAAACAAGCGCCCACGGGTTGTGCGAATTTCGACCATCTCCGGATCACCGGAGGCAGCCCTTGTCCAATAGACCCCCACGGCTCGTGTAAGAATAATTCCCGGTAGAGCCTACACCCCGCCGATGCTCCCGTCATCAAGTGTAGGACAGTATTCATCTTCGCAGGGCCTCCCTACTGCTGCCACGTCAGGCGTCAGAAGTTCCAGTCCACCAGTAGGTGAACCAAGCACACCACGGCCGGGGGGCATCTGGCATGGGGTTAACTCACGGCGCAATACGGTGACAGGGGTAGAAGGGGAAGTAGTAGGCATGGGAAAGTGTCTAATGATCCAGTACACCCTTTTAGTTGAACCACTCGCGGAGGCAGCTGCTTTGACGTCTGCGGTCCATAGTATTTGGAGTCAGGCATAGGATGAAATTGCTGATGCCGGAAATATTGAACCCTCCGAGGAAAGTCTTGACCTTGTAAGTGCACTCAGACGTGATAAGATACAGGGTGTTTTACTAACTATCAAAGATACGGCAAAAACACTCGAGCGTGCGGGGGCAATTCGTATATCATATAAAGCATGATATACGGAGGTTATACGAACTGCCTGACGACCCGACAGCTGTCTCTCGTAGGGTCGAATACCTCCTCGAAGACGACAGGTTCATCTGCCCGCCGTATGGGTATGAGGTTGGTATCCACGGATTGACAAACCTGGACTTCGGATCACTACTAACCGTTAATTTGGCGTAGGGAAAAACTTACCGGTTCCTGGCGCTCCAGATTGCCGAAGTGATATATGGTAAGTATTTCAGTGGCAAGAAAGCGCTGGGGATACTGGACCCGGCTTTTTTGGAGCTGATCAATGACACGCGGGTCTGCCTCACGGGCGCAATTCTCTGCCATACCCTACGGCCATGGCAGACTGGAGTATATCAAGACCCTCCGGACTTCAAGGCCGAGGTAGTTACGGGTAAGAGTCTCGGAATCTCTGGACGATTTTTTAGGGACCTAGGAGGCTAACCCATTTCGCAAGATCTTTTCCTACGGCAGAGGAACACGTGGCGCAAGTTCCCAAGGCCGACGCAAGAGCTGATGCTGTGGAATCTGCGTGAGACGATCACGGACAAGGTCCAGCAAGCACATCCTGGAACGGGGAAGGAGCAGCGCGAAGGCTCTATCGACGATCATGATGAAGTCCACGCGGAACTTAAACGTCAGCTATCCCGGAGGAATCCTAGAGGAGGTGCTGGACCAGAATAGACCCCAATCAGAGCTCACGCTAGGGGCCTAGAAGAACACCGGGATAGTCAAGAAGGGTTGCAGGAGAGCGACAGGTCGTTTGACTTTAGTGAGAGGAGCATTGCGCGGGCGCTTAGGATGCTAGATTCTGATCTGCTGAGTTTAATTGACTCGCAGGAATTGCTGCTGGAACTGGCGCGGGAGAGGGCTATAAGTCCAGATCTAGCCGATCGCCTCTCCCTGAGCCTGGATGACTCTCAGGAAGGGCAGGGGAATTTGTCCGTCAACAAGACGATGAGGGACAGGACGCTGCTCGTGGCGGGAATCGAGATTAGGCAATAAAGTGCATGTAGACTAAATAGATTTAGTAGTAGGCCAAACTGTGGTGCCGTAGGGGATACTCAGGCTCGGGCACAGTGTCAATAGCAGGAAGATAAGGACGTAATGACGTGGGTCAGATATACGCAAGTCGCCGGATTGAAGATGCGCCTGGTTTGGCGAATCTTCAATCCGGCGAACTATGAAGAAATTAG
>Ga0307507_10009065_pt1 | contig 13410 bp, 17 predicted proteins | sample 7_EM_MG_FD_207223 | JGI IMG/M metagenome (GOLD analysis project Ga0307507, IMG submission 207223) | Populus trichocarpa ectomycorrhiza microbial communities from riparian zone in the Pacific Northwest, United States - 7_EM | ecosystem: Host-associated > Plants > Roots > Unclassified | place...
GAAGTCGTAGTATGGGGGGGTAGGGGCGTCGGTGACCCAATCTTGGAGGAGCATGTTTCTGGCGCGGGTGAGCGGGGCTTGGTACGCTCTTTTCATGAGCTCAGGGGGGGGATATTCGACCCAGGGAGGGGGAGGGGCGTGTAGGACAAGTGGGAGGCGCGTGAGGCCTTCTTGTAGAGGTAGGGTGAGGTGCGCGAGGGCATCGAGCGGGAGGTGTTTTCTTATAGGTGGCGAGGGAGTCTTGGTTTTCCAGCTCAAGGGGAGGTAGACAGACGACAGTCCAACAGTCAGGTGCCTGGACGAGTCCTGGGCCCTGAACGAGGAGAGAGAGGGGAAGGATGGCGGGAGCCTAGCGGAGGCTGGGTTGGCGTATGGAAGGGCGCAGGCCACTCTAAGGACGGCCAGGCGTCTTCTGTACCTGCAGTATGAAATGACCGGAGCGAGACAGGCCTCACGGGAAAGTATGGAAGTGGATGTAGAGAAGAAGTTGTTTGTTGTCCATCGCTAGACCCTGTGCCAGAGGCTCTTCATGCCTCTGAGCGCGGAGGAGTTCGGAGTGAGGAGGTCGGCCCCATACGTGAGTATAGGGAGGAGGAGGCCATTGGCTATGCGGTGGTATAAGAAAGGTTTAACACCGGCGCGTGGGGAGGATAAGCATTTGACGAAGGAGAAGAGAGCTTGGGCATAGAATAGCCTGTGTCTGAAGTGGTGGGTGGTGTTGAGGGCAGGGGTGGACCAATAGCCTAGCCACCTCACAGCTCCGGAGGGTTGGAAAAGATGGCCTTCCAATTCGATGGGGGCCATTGAGGGGGGGGACCTCTGGCTTGGAGTCAGCAAGTGGCTGAGCTCAGTTTTTGGGACCGAGATGGACACGCCTATGTCACGGCCCCTCGCGGCGACTGTGTTGATGAGTCTTTGTAGTCTGTGGATGTTGCCTTTCTCGGACGGGGAGGCTACTGTAAGCGGAAAATCCTCGACGTAAGAGACCATAAGTCCTTTGGGGATAGACATGTGTAAGGGAGTGTTACAATCCTCTCCTCTCCGGGTGATACTTGCAGCAGGTAACCGATAGTCTTCTAACGATCACCTCCCTTGGCCCAATATCTGTTGCGATAGCTAAGTCCGTTGACTCCTATCTAGCAACGTCGATCGCTAGGCTTATATAAGACAGTCGTGTCTTGATTCCCCAAAGCTTGATAGATAAAGATCTTTGTATTGAAAGTAAATAGTATGAAAGAACTTAGATGGTTGCGTGAAGACCCCAAATCAATCGCCCCGAGGGTACCCTTATATAGGGGTTCTTCTCTCAACCCTAACCCTGCGTGACTCCTTCCCTCACGTCACGCGACCCATGACTCATAGTGAGTCATAGTGTGAAATCCATCTGCCTACTCGTCCGAGTCAGCTGCGCCCTATCTAGCAACCAATCAAAACTCATTAAACAAGTCCTGTGCCCTAACGGGGTCACTTGCGGGAAACCCATGACTCATAACTCTGTCTCATTTGCGAAATAGATAAACCACATGACCACCATCGTGCGTCATGTCAAATATCAACCAATAATAATAAACCAATGACACGCTATTGCGTCGTCATGTGAAAACCTATGAGTCAACTGATCTCATAGAGTAAAAACTAACAAACCAATGACTAATAATTATTAGTCATGTGAGAGTCTGCCTTGCTTGGTCACCGTTTGTGACATTAGCTCCTCTCCCCTTCTTGCATCGGTCCCACGATGCTAAACTCCTTCCTCCACAGCATACCCCCGATTTGGCGCATCCTCTGTTTACATCCATTGTAGACTTGTTGGAGTTTCTCTTTCTCCTTATCGAGCCTTGCGAGGTCGTTGTCTTTTGCCACAATGATTTAGGCAGCGCGATCGAGTTGGCTTCAGAGGTCCGAGATCTGTGTTTCCAGAGTTTCCATGGTTTTTTCTCTCCCCTCTCCCTCCAGCCGTGTCCTCACGGCTTTTCTCTTCCTCTGCTCCCTTCTGTCATTCTTCGACAGTTCCCCTTTTTGTCCCACTTGTCTGGGGTAGTATCCGGCGACCACCTTTACCCACCGGTGTTCCTTGCAGTTGTCGGTAAAACAATCTTGCCAGCTCGTGAGGTGTCCGTGGGCCCTTCGACCCCTTCGCTGACGAAGTTGTTGTTGTGGGGCCCAGTCCTCTCCTGGGTTCGCTTCCATCTCCGGTGGCCAGTCGTGGTCGTGGGCGACACTTGGTTTTCTCGATCTCATGGTGAATTGTGGGTCCCAGCCTGACCCTTGTTTCTCGCTGAGATGGATTTGACATCCATCGCGCATGCAGTCCGTCCAGTTCATGGAGGCGTGTGCCACCTCCCTCTTTGGTGAGCCCGAGAATGCTAGGCTAGTGGGGGAAACGTTGCGAGCAATGCGCTTGGCGTCGTTCTCTGGCGTGCGTGAGCGTCGTTCTGGTTTGACGACGGGGGGAGGTGCGGAGAATGATCTGTTGATCGTGACGTGTATCCACTCCGGGCTTTCTTGAGGAGTGCCGGTGGAATCGTTGGACTGTGTGTTCTGCATTGGTCAAGTTTTGTACGGGGTACCAGACGTAATCGTGTTCTGGTGAGTAACCCTTCCACTTAGCTCGGTATTGGAGCTTGTTGTAGTGCAGTCGAGAGTCGATGATCTTGTCGAGTTCGTATTCGTCTTTTCCTTCTTACTGAATAGGAGGAGGGGGTTCTTTGAACTGTGAGGGGAATCGGTTGTCTTGGTAAGGTTCGAGGAGGGAGATATGGAATGTGTTGTGTATGGCCATTGAGGGTGGTAAGGCCAGCTTATATGCGCTGGTCCCAATCTTTGTCAAGATTTTGAATTGTCCGATTTTCTTGTAGTCCAGTTTCTTCGATGGTCTTGTTGTCTTGATGTTTCGTGGCAACAACCACACCATATCTCCTGATTGTAGGTTCGGATCGGGTTTTCGGTGTAGATCGTAGTATTCTTTTTGTCGTAATTGTGCGGCCACCATCTCGTTTCTCAATGTCTCATGTAACTGAGTCATTTCTTCTGATTGGGTCTGCTTTCCGTGTATCAGATGACCGATCATCTCGTATTCTGGGTTTATTCTGTAGTTTGCAAAAAAGGTTATGTTCTTGATGGTTTCCTGATATCCGTTGTTGTATGCAAATTCTGCTAGTGGTAGGTAACCACACCAATTGCCCTGTTGGTAGTTGATGTATGCCCATAGATATTGTTCCAATATGGCATTGCTCCTTTCGCTCTCTCTGTCTGTTTGTGGGTGGAATGCCGTGCTGAGTCTTCTTTCGATTCCTAATTTCCCAGTAGTTTCCTTCCATAGATCTGAGGTGAATAGTGTCCCCCATGTCGGTGATGATATCGTGTGGTAGTCTGTGTAGCCTGACTATCTCCTTCATGAAGAGATTGGCGAACTGCCGTGCGTCCCGGTCCTTTGAGCATGGTATGAAATGGCTCATGTTGGTCAGCTGATCGATGACCACCAGTATGCTGTCATATCCTTCCGATTAACGGCAGGTCCGTAATGAAGGGCATGGCTATTGATTTCCATGGTCGATCAGGGGCTTCGTTTGACTGTAGCAATCCGTAGGGTGCATGTCGGACCACCTTGGTCCTTTGACAGGTCTTGCACTTCTTTATCAATCTTTTCATATCTTCTCTTATCTTCGGCCAATAGTATCGTCGACTGATGAGTTCCGTAGTTTTTGCCGTTCCGCCATGTCCCGCCTGCGTGGGTTCGTGATGTTTAGCGATACGAGTGGTTCCTATCCCTTCGTTCTTTGGTATCCAAATCTTTCCTTGATACCATATGAGGCCGTTCTTCCATTTGCATAGCCCCAACGCTATTCCCTTCATTTCTTTTCTTCCCTGGTTGAGGTTTCTCTTGATGTCTTGGATCTCGTTGTCGACGTTGCTTGCCTTCTGTATTTCTCCCTCGTCCTTGGCTTGGAATTCGGTTGTTTCCAATACGTCGAGTTTGATTTCTTCCGTTTTTGGGATATCCCAGTATCGTTCGTTTGGCAGTAGGATCCCCTCGTTTCGAGTGAGTCTCTTGTCTCCTGCTGTGGGTAGGTCTCCCTCTCTTCTTGTGAGGGCGTCTGGCTTTCCTCCCTCCTTTCCTGGTCAGTATTCGATTTTGAAGTTGTATTGACTTAGTTCTTGCATCCATTGTGCTTGTCGTTCCTTTTGTTCCTTTGTTGTCATGAAGGTGACTAAGTTCTTGTGGTCTGTCAGGCCGTGTATCGGTTTCGCATTTCCTCTGGTGTATCTTTTCCATTTGTGGAATGCCTGCACTATCGCCAGTAGTTCCTTATCGTGTATGTCGTAGTTGCATTCGGCTTTCGAAATTGTCTTGGATCGGTACGCAACTTGTCTTCATTTTCCGTCCTGGCATTGCTGTGAGAGTATACCGGACCAGACGTATTTTGAGGTGTCCGTTTCGATTTTGGTCGGTGCGAGGGGGTCGAAGTAGACCAGTACTGGTGCTGTGGTGAGTTTTGTCCTTAATTCGTTGAATGCTTGTTGTTCTTTGTCTCCCCACTCCCAGTTGCGAATGCACTCCTTTTTTGTTCTTGCATATAGTGGTCTGGCGGTCCTGCTGAACCCTTCGATGAACCGTCTGTAGAAGTTGCAAAATCCTAGGAAACATTGGATTTCCTTGATTTTCTTGGGTGTTGTCCAGTCCCATATGGCTTGTGTCTTAACTGGGTGGGTTCTGACTCCTTCTTGTCCGATGATAAATCCTAAATATTCTTTTTCGCTTTGGTGGAATTAGCACTTGGATGGTTTGACCTTCATCCGCGATTTCCGTATTGCTTCGAGGATATTGCTGACGTCCTTTTGGTGTTGTTGTAGGGTGTTTGAATATATAAGTACGTCATCCAGATAGACGATGCAACACATGTCTATGTGTTCCATAAGGACCTCATTGATCCATCGTTGGAACGCGGCTGGTGCGTTGCCTAGTCCAAAAGGCAGGACTAGGTATTTGTGAGTTCCTAGTTTTGTTGAAAAGGTTGTCTTCCAATCGTCTCCTTCTCTGATTCGGATGTTGTGATAGGCGTCCTTGATATCCAGCTTAGTGAAGTACTTGGCTTCTCCCAGTGTGTCCTGTGCTTCACTAATGAGTGGTACCGGGTGTCGATCCTCCTTGGTGACTTGGTTGAGCGCCCGATAATCGGCGCATAGTCTGAGTTTGCCGTCCTTTTTCTTGACGAACATGATCGGTGATGCCCTTCCTGACTTGACCCTTCGAATCGATCCTCGGCTTTCGTTCTGTTTGATGTATCGATGGAGCTCCTCCACTTGGTCGTAACTGAGGGCATAGATTTTCTTGATCGATACCGTTTTTCCCTCTTCGAGGTCGATTCCCAGATCGATACAGGGTCGGTGTGGCGGTACCGTCGTCTTTTCCCCTTTTTCAAACACATCCAGCAGGTGGTGATATTCTTTTGGGACCGTGTCCTTTACGTTCTGGTCTTCGTTGTTTTTCTTGTTTTTTATCGCCAGCTCGGTGCTAATGTTGATAGCTTCCAGCTGAAATTCGTTGTCGACTTCATCCCATCTAAGGATGCCTGTTGTCTCTCGTCTTCGGTAGAATTGTCCGAAGGCTCTTGCCGATATCTCGTTGATTTCCATTTTTTCTTTGGTTATCCGGCCCTTCACCTCTTAGTCCATGGTGGTGTTGGAGCTCGCGAATCCTTGTTCTCCTCGTTCGGTAGCGTCCAACTGATTCACTTCTTGTAGTTCTAAGTTGTCGATGTTTCGATGATCAGCTGTGCGATTCGGTCTCCTTTTTCCACTCGGTATGGTTGGTCTCCTAGGTTGGCTTGGACCACCTTCACTTCTCCTCTGTAGTCGGAGTCTATCACACCTGCATTTGGCGTGAGTCGATGTTTGACTGCTAGACTGCTTCGTGGTTCGATTCGTCCATAGGTGTTGTGAGGTAATCCAATAGCTATCCCCGTCCCAACAATTGGTTGCCTTCTGGCAGGAACGTTGGTTCCTTCATTAGCGTACAGGTCGTGTCCTGCCGCACTTGGTGTTCCCTTGATAGGCACTCTGGTCTCAGCGGATAGCTTCTTAACTCTGACACTCAGGTCACTGGCTGTCGGGCCATTCTTTGTCTTCTGTCCTTTCTTGGCCTGGACCATAGAGAATCTGGTGAGGAGATTGTCTTCCAGGGCTTCATCTTTGGGTACCGCATATGCAATGGGGGAACTTTTGAGACACCAAGTCGTACATCGTTCGCTGTTAAATCTGATCCTTTTGTTATTCCAAGCGATCGTTGGATTGTGTTCCCTTAACCATGGCATTCCGAGGATGACCTCATGGTTTTGGAGATTCGCCACTTGGAAGGTTGCCAATTCCCTATGGCTACTAATGTCCATAGGTACTTTCGTCATATGGGTAACGGGCCCCATAGCGCTTGGTTTTCCATCCGCCAGGTAACTATCCCTGGCGTTTTTTGCTTTGATCATCATGATCCCGTGTTTGTCGCAGACTTCTCTGTCTATGAAGTCCTCTGTTGCTCCAGAGTCAATCATGGCGTTGATAGTAACTGACTCTTTTTCGCCGTGTAGTTGTATTTTGACCATTATGTGGTCATTGTCGTTTTCGTGTGTATCGGTGTAGTTGAGTACCGCGTAATAGTTCTCCATGATGATGGGTTTTCGTTCGGGTCTGTCCCTCAGACCATGTCTTACTGGGGACAGTCGTCGTTTCCCGACTGTTCGGGTTCCTGTTCGACCTCGATTTCCCTAATCTTTGGTTTTGTTTGCCAGGGCGCAGTTTTCTTCGCAGGTTGCCAGCTGCTTGCTTGTGCGTTGAATGGTTTGGGTCCATCTTTTGTCGGGCAGCTTCTGGCTAGGTGTCCGAGTTGTGCGCACTTGAGACATAGTTGTTCTCGTATTCTTCTTTGGAATTCTTCTCTTGAGATGTTGAACCTTGGTCGTCTCCTAGTCACGTCTAGTTCCATGAGGTCGCTGTAATTCTGGTTCCCATTATTTGCGGGTCGATATGTCCCATCTGGGTTTCGTGGTACAGCGGTTTCCTGTTGGCCGTTTTTTGCTGAGGGCGATCCTTGGATATGTCTGACCGTCGCCAGTTTGGTTTCCTTCTGGATTGCCCATTGGGGGAGGGCTTCGAGGTCCTCGTACTCCTCGCTGCTAGCTCCCCAGGCGTTCTGTAATTCTGCGATCATTCCTCCTTGAAGCAGTTCCCCTCCGGTGGAATCGTCCAACTTGGCTTCGCTAGCCACGATGCGGAATTCGTTCCAGTATTCGGTGACTGATCGTTTGCCCTGTTTGATGTTTTTTAGTCTGATCCTTCCTTCTCCCTTGGTGTCGATTACGCCAAATTGGCTTTGTAATTCTGCCTTGAATCCCGCCCAGTTGTCCCATGTTGGGGTGATTCTTTCTTCCGCGTAAGGAGTGATCCAGGTTCCCGCATCGTCCCTTAGGAGACTTGTTGCACACAGGATTTTTTCCTCATCATCCCCGTTTTGCCATCCTCCCGTCCGGTAGTACACTATGAGTTGGGCTAGCCATCCTCGTAATTTGTATCGTTCTCCTCGATAAACCTCTTGTTCTTTCGCCTTGGGCTTCCTGGATCCCCCGCTTAAGGATGCAATGATTTGTCTCATCGGCTCAGGATTCAGAATCGGGGTTACCTCCGAGGAGGTTGGTCCCCCTTGTTCTGCTGTAGCCGCCATCGTGTTTCGTCGTGTCTTTCCTTGTTCTTCCGTTTCCTCTGATCCCATTGGTGATGGTGGTTCTGGTGTTGTAGGGCTTGGTAACCTCTTCTCCGTTAAGGCTATTTCAAGTCCTTCTCCTAGTGATGAAAGGTCGAGATTTTCTGCTAGGGGGTCAATGTCGTTTTCGTTGTTGGTCTCCGTTTTGTCTGTTTGTTAGGTGCTGCTGGTTGACGCAACCAAATGTTACAATCCTCTCCTCTCCGGGTGATACTTGCAGCAGGTAGCCAATAGTCTTCTAACAATCACTTCCCTTGGCTCAATATCTGTTGCGATAGCTAAGTCCGTTGACTCCTATCTAGCAACGTCGATCGCTAGGCTCCTATACGACAGTCGTGTCTTGATTCCCCAAAGCTTGATAGATAAAGATCTTTGTATTGAAAGTAAATAGTATGAAAGAACTTAGATGGTTGCGTGAAGACCCCAAATCTCTCGCCCCGAGGGTGCCCTTATATAGGGGTTCTTCCCTCAACCCTAACCCTGCGTGACTCCTTCCCTCGCGTCACGCGACCCATGACTCATAGTGAGTCATTGTGTGAAATCCATCAGCTGACTCGTCGGAGTCAGCTGTGCCCCATCTCGCAACCAATCAAAATTCATAAAACAAGTCATGTGCCCTAACAGGGTCACATGCGCGAAAACCCATGACTCATAACTATGAGTCATGTGCGAAATACATAAACCACATGACCACAATGGTGCGTCATGTCAAATATCAACCAATAATTATAAACCAATAACACGCTATTGTGTCGTCATGTGAAAACCTATGAGTCAACTGATCTCATAGAGTAAAAACTAACAAACCAATGACTAATAATTATTAGTCATGTGCCAGTCTGCCTTGCTTGGTCACCGTTTGTGACAGGGAGAAACATATAACAGAAAAGGTAGGGGGGAGATTGGGGACCCCTGACGGGTGCCCCCTGAGACCGGGGAGGAGACGTTGGGGGATCTTTGGAACACCAGGGTGCAGGTCCTTTCCGACAGGAACGAGGAGACCCAGTCGACCATGTAGGAGGGCACGTGGGAGGTTAAGAGCCTAGCCCTGAGGGTGGAGGCGTTGACATTGTCGAAGGTGGCCTTGATATCGACGAAGAGGGTGGAGACCTTCAACCTGGGTCTCTGGAGGGTCCTCACTTCTTGTATAAGAGTGAGGCAGGCGTCAGAGGAGCTGAGTCCCCGTAGGGAACCACATCAATTATGGTGGAGGAGGCCCTTATACCTGGCGATGGCGGACAGTCTGACTGTCATGATTCGTTCAAGGATTTTTGAGATGGTTTTAAGGAGGACTATTATCCGGAAGTAGGCGGGGTAGTCGTAGGAGGCTTTTCCAGGCTTGTCGAGAACCACCCCGTTGGCGGTTTTTAATGAGGGAGGGCGGTACCCAAATGCCACCAGGGGGGAGAGGAGCTCGAGGATGATCGTGGGATTGACGAGGTTAACCTTTTTCCATACTGAATAAGGAACCCCATCAGGGCCAGGGGCCGAGGAGGGGGAGGACTTGGAAAGCGCGAGTTTGATTTCCTCAGTCGTGAGAGGGGCGGCTTAGGGGTTTCTTTTGAGGCGGCCCCTGCCGGACAGGGGGTCTTTGGGAGGGAAGAAATGGTCCAGTAGCGCTTTATTGATTGCAACCGGTCCTGAGGCGTCGGGAAGGGAGGGAAATCTAGCAGTTTTTCTTGGGGCGACCAGTTGCTTGGCCGTCCAGATGTTGTTCGGGGAGGTCTTTGCCAGAAAATAAGCCCAGTAGGAGGCTTTAGCCTTCTTGATACTCTTAAAGTAACCAAGTTTGGACTGTCTCGCGATGGCGTAGAACTCGGGGGTTTGAAGCTTCTTGGCTTTTCGGGTGGCCTTCGTGAACTCTTTCCGAAGGGAGGTCAGGAGCGGGGTCCACCAAGCTTTGGACCTTGGGGAGGGGCGGGAGCGGGGGGCAGTGGCCTCTATTGTCGCAGTGAGCGTGGAGAGGGCCGAGGAGAACCATCAGTCGAGTTGATTGGGAGAGGGAGCATCCGGGGGTGGAGGGACCTGCCAGTCTTTGAGTTTGTCAGTAAGGCAAGGCCAGTCGACCTCCTGCCAGCGTGCTTTTGGTATGTGGTTATGGGTGGAAGGGGGACGCAAGGAGATCAGGATTGGTACGTGGTCTGATCCTGTCGAGGGTAGAGTGGAGGAGTCCCATGAGCGGAAAGCAGGGAAAATGCGTGGGTTGGCGAACGCTAGGTCGATGGTACTAGGCCTGTGAGTTCCTGTGAAAGGGAAGCGGGTATATATGCCTGGGGTATTAAGGAGGGTGTAGCCTAAGTCCGAGGCTCCGTTAAAGTACGGGGCGGACTCTTTTTCTTCTTTCGAGGAGAGGAGTCTGAAGGGGTCAGCGGCCGCGTTATGGATGTTGAAGTCGCCGGCGACGAGGTAAGGAAAATCAAAAAAAGGAAAAAGCTGTCTCAGGGGAGACAGAATCAGGGGCTGGAGGGAGTGGTCTGGCGTAGGAGTTGCCAATCCTAAAGCGGGGAAATTCCAGGCCGAAACAGTCTTTCGGGGTGTACACGTCGAGTGCCATGAAGTCGTCTGACTTGGGAGGAAAAACTGGTAATACTGCAAATTGCGGTAAGAAATTCAAGGATACATAGCAGGCCACCTTGGGCCTGGCAATGGGGGGAGCAAAAGATTTAAAGCCCTGGAAACTGGGGAGAAATCTCTTAGAGGACGGGGGGTCTTGTAAAAGAACAATATCAACACGAGAGGGGCCCTCCGTGAGGGAGGAGAATAGCGAAAGAAACACATCCCTGCTACCCAGGCTGTTGTGCTGAATGAGGGTGAGGTTCGTCGCCGGAGCCAGTCCTTGTCGGGAGGTTGAGCGAGGGTTATTAATCATTTCCGGGATGGACCCGAGGATTTATAAGGGGTTACCGGTGGCGGGCCCTCGCCAGTGGGTGCTGGCTGGGACCCGCTGGGGGGTGCGTGATTGTCCTTTGCCTGACGAGCGGGTCTGGGGGTGAAACGGTCGATGGTTTTGGCTGGAGGGGCTTTGAGAGTAGAGGGTGCTGGGCGGGCATCGTCGCCCACATCTATGGCTTCCTCACTGTCGGAGGAGGCGTCGGATAACTCTTCATCCGAGGGAGCTGGGGCTTCAGGTTGAGGAGGCGGGACTGGTCTAGCCCCGCATGATCTGAAGAAGGCATCGTGGTCGTCGCTGCAATTGGGGCAGTGGGGGAGGGAGGTAGGCCAGCAGCCGGAAATGGCCTTGGAGTCGCCGCCTTTAGGGCAAGTGGGGTTTTGACACCTGTGGGCTGAGCGAGTATGATGAAGCGCACAAAAGGGGCAGGTGGGGTGTTTCAGGATGCATCGGGCATAGGCGTGTCCGAACCGGTAGGAGTTGGTGCACTGGGTATAACGGTTGACTTGCGTAGTCTTCTCGACTTTGAGACGCCTCGAGAAGAGAAAGAGGGCTGGGGTAAGGATGGAAACCTCGTCGGGGTTAACGGAGACAACTACCCAGGTGGCCTGCTTGGAAAGCCTAGCAGCTTGGTCCTTGTTAAGGTACCAGGCCGCGCCAATCGTGACCGCCTTTGCGTTGTGGATGGAATTCTTGATGAAAGTGAAGAGTTGTTTGTCGTCCTCTGGTAGGACGTCTGTTGGGATTGAGTGAACTGCCAACTGTATAGTGGTTGGCACCTAGGTAAAAGTAAGCCAGGGGTTATCCCCGACGGGGAACGACTGGCTGAGGCGGCGGGTGAGAGCATCGAAGTACGGGGTGTAGGACTCGGCGGGGGTTAGTTCCAGTGAGGGAGACGGCGGCTCGGTTGTTGACTGTGGCGATGAAGCCTTTTGGGAGGAGGCATTTGGATTCCGAGAGGGTGGCAGCAGCAATATCAGGGAAGGTGGAAGCTATGTGTTGGGCAAGGGCGTGGGGGGCGGGGTTGGATCTAGAAGCGAAGAAACGTCTTGAGGCCTGGGGGAGGGACGACCGGGTTTTTATTTCACTGTCCCCATCTCTCGCCACATCGGTAGCCCAGGTTCTTTTTGTTCCTCGTTTCATTTTTCCTGGGCCAGAGCCGGCCGCTTGCGGATAGGTGGGGCTGGTGGTTTTTCGGAGAGTATTCCGGGTGGAGGATGGAAGGGGTAAAAGTGGACACGTCATATTGTCCGGGACGGAACTGTTCTGCTTCCCAGGAGTGGGGGAAAGCCTTGGCGTAGAGTTCGGTGTTGCCGAACATCTTCTTTAGGGTGGTGTCATAAAAGGGACAGTGGGCGGAGGGGTCGAGAGTGTCTTGCGTGGGGGGGGGAGGAGGTTTGGCCAATGGGGGTAGGTGGCAGGGGGCACGGGGTGGGGGGCGGGGGCCGCCTGGTCTGGCTGGGGGGGCTGGGGGTGGGCGACTTCCTGCAAGGAGGCGTTTTGGTGGGACAGGAGGGGCCGTGGGGCGAGCTGGTGGGGCTGTGGTTGTCACCCAATGTGACAGGTCACGTAGGGCAGAGTGCAGTGGGGAGATGTCGTCGTGGGTAGGCACTTCATTGGCTACCATGGAGTACAGGTCGTGGACTTTGGTGCGGAATTCCTGATTTTGCTTACGGATATCCGAGAGCAGGGTGGTCACTGTGTCTAGTTGAGTGGTGATGGCCATGATGCCTGAAACAGTGGCGCATAGAATAGATAGAATGGATCCTTCACTGGCGGTGATGGACTGTAGTGAGCGCGGGGATAGGTCTTGGACCAAGTCTGGGTTTAGCTGGAGGCTGTTTCTGGTCTCGGCGAAGATCTCAGCCAAGAAGGCAAGGGGGGGCGACGTTTGTCCGGAGGGGGAGGGGGAGGGGGGTTCCTGAAGGCGCGGGGTGCTGGCGCAGGAAATGGCAGCTGACAGTGCCTGATTGCCAGGGGGGATGGGTGGGATTTCCATCAGGGGACGGAGTGGAGGGGTGGAGCCTGAAAAGGTTTCCCGTAAGCAAAGCGGGGTGTGCGTTCGAGTAAAATATAAAGAGGGGGTGGTAGTGGGCGAGGAGCCTACCCAAATCCTAGGCCCCGAGGGTGCCCTTATATAGGGGTTCTTCCCTCAACCCTAACCCTGCATGACTCATACCCTCGCGTCACGCAGCTCATGACTCATAGTGAGTCATAGTGTGAACTCCATCAGCTCCCTCGTCCAAGTCAGCTACGCCTTATCTCGCAACCAATCAAAACCCATAAAACAAGTCATGTGCCCTAATGGGGTCACATGTGTGAAACCCATGACTCATAACTATGAGTCATGTGCGAAATACATAAACCACATGACCCCAATCGTGCGTCATGTCAAATATCCACCAATCACAGTAAACCAATGACGCGCTCTTACGTCGTCATGTGAAATCCTATGAGTCAACTGATCTCCTAGTGTGAAAGATAACAAACCAATGACTAATAACTATTAGTCATCTGAGAGTCTGCCTTGCTTAGTCACCGTTTGTGACAGCAGGCCAAACTGTGTTGTTCAAGCCGCTCTCGGTCTGATTACCTTCACAAACATGCTTAAAAAGTGATTCAATAAGAAACCTCTCCGTTGCAGATATCCAAATGCTGTTTCCCATATTGGGTTACAATGCTTGGTACCTACTGCTTGGTTAGATAAATATTAGACATATCTGCTTTGAGGATTCAATTAAGGAACTTACAATCGAATTGAAGAAATATA
>Ga0307507_10009066_pt1 | contig 13408 bp, 15 predicted proteins | sample 7_EM_MG_FD_207223 | JGI IMG/M metagenome (GOLD analysis project Ga0307507, IMG submission 207223) | Populus trichocarpa ectomycorrhiza microbial communities from riparian zone in the Pacific Northwest, United States - 7_EM | ecosystem: Host-associated > Plants > Roots > Unclassified | place...
GAAAATTAAGAAAAACGTTGAACAATTTCCAAGCCTTCTGAGAAATTTGCTGTTGTTACCCGAAATTTCCTGTCTATTTCCATGATTTCCCGAAATTTCCTGTTTTTTGGAAATCCGCAGGAAATCAAGAGGGATTTCCAAATCACGTTTTTCCTGATGCTTCGTTGATCTGTCTATCCGCCCACCCCTTTTCCCGCATAAATTTCGGTGGCTTCAATCTGCCTTCTTGTCCTCGCATACTACCTGTGCTCGCATAACCATTCTGCGCAACGGGTTTCTATACCTTCAATATTTCTTTGTCGATACCTAAGCCAATGTTAATCCAATTTCGGTCTCTTGCTCCTTTTGCTTGGACACTCATTAGTTATTCTAATGAACTACAAACGGTGTAATAAAAAGTATTCTTTGTCGAGGCAGACATCCTGTTACTCCCCGATCCACCATTCGGGACCATGCTCATTTTTCCGCAGGTCCCACTCGGAGAGTGTTCCGAGAATTTCAGCGTACAGGGTTCCCCCGCTTGGATCGAAGAAAAGTGCACCCACTCCTGGTTCTTCAAGAATTTCTTCCGTCTCAAACGAGGTCACATCGATCACATGAATGATGTCATGAAAGGCATCATCCTAAGGATTCAAACCACCTATTTGAGAGGTAAGAATATCAGAATGTGAACATCAGACATACCTCTACAAATACCAGAACTTCTTTTCCTAATTTTCCACTGCTGAACTGAAGATATTGTACAACCTCTCTTTGATTGATGGGCTTGGGGACTCCCATTGTGAATGTCTTTAAAGGAACTTTCCTTTGGATATCCCAAACAGAAACTCTGCTGAGACTCATAGCCACAGCAAACTTGGACCCATCAGCAGAAAATGCAATCATTGGTTCATGGGGGTCGAACGGCGATACTTGTTGGACATCGGAAATGGGAATAGACATGCGGGTAACAAAAGAAAAGTTCATATTGTTTGGATCACTAGAATCCAAATAATGGATGTCAATCGTTTCGTTGCGTCCCCTCTCCACATCCGCGTTTAGGAGAATGTGCCTGTCAGGGGATAGTATGACTTGAAGAACAAATTAAAGCAGGTTCAATATGACTGGATTAAAGTTTGGGACACACCGGGACTGTCATTGGCCATTGACTTCAACTTAAGCTTTAGATCAAAATCTATCCTCCGGGACTCAATTAGAGGAAAATTATCTGAGGGATCAGTTTCAGTAGTAGAGATGTCGAACAGCTTCCAATGGTCGTCAAACCGCGCCATAACGGTGATACCCAATACATTTTCGGTGGATTTTATCGGCACCAAATCGGAAAAATTGAGGTGACTAAGGGCGTTAATGTTAAAAGACCACAGAGTGGGACCAACACGATTATCGGAGCGGATTTCGTGGATTGATAGGTGTAGTTGGGACTTGACAGTTCTCCTTCCGTAGTACTTTGCGAATATTACAATCCGATTGCCTTTGATGGGGATGAACGAAATTTTTTCTAAATCCCACGACGGATGTTTCGGGACAATGATTCGTGGCTTGAAGGCATAGTGAGTTGTATACGACTTTTTCAATGAGTGGCATGCGAATCAACCTCATGTTTTCCGGAGGAATGGATGTTGTGCTCGAATATCGCACCGGCCCCGTGATAATAAATGATTCCCTTTCGAAGAGGACAATGAAGGTCTTGAATTTGAGATTCATACTCTATGACTCTGCAAGGTGGCCGATGGTGTTCAGGGTTATATACGTATACAAATGATTCTCACAAGTCGTAGTCACAGAGCTTGGTCTTTCTGGGAATCCTTGACTTTAGCAATGGTGAAGGTGGTTCATCCATTGATGGCTGGTGAGAGTACGGAAAGAACAATGCTCTGCTATTATAAGCGTGCGCTGGGCTGAGCTTATCGGAGTTACACCGTCGTGTTCAGCTTCTGAGATACTCAAAGGCGGGATGCCGAGAACAAGCGAGAACAATTTTTCATTGAACACCTTGCTCCTAGCCTACGTGGGAAGACGCTTCCCCGCCAATACACCTCAGCCCCACCCACAAAAATCGGCCCATGCCCCGCCCCAGGCTCTCCCGCTGCTTTTTTACCCCGGAAGCCCCAGCATTATCCACGCCTGGAATGTCTACCGACACCAAACAGTCCTGTCGCACCATCCTTCCCTTTCAAGAGGAGTCAACCACATGCCACTATGGGAGAACCGCAAAACACCACCTCAAAAAAAACGGTCATCTGCGTTCTGCATGCGAGAAGATATGCTAGCTCGTCCGCGCAGACCTTGCAAGTCGGCGTGACGAGTGACGGGGAGGGAAATGGACCTGTGAGGAGGATTGCGAGAGGGGGGGTGAGAGCGCGCTCCTGGAGGGAGGATGTGTAGAGGGAGATGAGGCCGAGGAGCCGGGAAGATGGTTAAGGAATGGGATGGCCGTGGAGAAGACCAGCGCAACGGACGACAATGATAGGTTCAAGCAAGGTTTTTACGGACGGTTACGGAGTCCTCTGTCGCGCCCATCCTTCCTTTGGAACGGGAGTCGATCTGATGCCGCCTGTGTTGGCCTTTCAAAAATCTTGAGCACAGATGCAAGAGAATCCCTCAAAGCCGCCACTCACCTACTGCCTCTTTCCTCGCTCGCAATCCCGACTCACCCTCCTCACACGCCAAAATCTCAGAACCTGTCACACATTGCCACGTCGTCATGAAATCACGGAGCTACCTATGGATTGTTGTGCATATATCCCCTTCTTTAACTCTTACTCGCCGGCCAACTATGTGCACGAAATCAAACTCAATCGGGGCGACCCATCCAATCTTTGCTTACCCCACATCTCATCTGCCCTGCTTTTCGTCGTTGACGATGTGCACTGGGATGTCCTGGGGTGCAGATGTTGGTGTGCGACGCGCTCCTATCACCCCAAACGAATCATTGAGCAGATATGCAACATCAGGCCTGCGCGGGTGAACCTGTTTCTCAATTGTCGCCTAGATCGTTTCGGAGGCACAGGCACCGCCAAGTTTGGAATGGAGACCAGAGGACGCTGCCTTACTGAGTCCCTTGGACGCGCACGGTTTTCTCAGAGCCGTACTTATCATTCTACGCCTTACTCCTTGAAATAACTTCTCGACGGTGTTCTGGCATCATGGCTCATGCTCGTGGACATGCCGCCCATTTTCTGGGGTTTAACAACATCAATGGAGACAACTTTGGGGAGCTGACTCTGGTTGCATCGCGTGTCTAGGTGGACGACGAGTCAGACCGCAAAGAAAGGCTGATGGTCTCAGCGTGGTAGGGGGGTCATATTACCCTCACCTTCACCCCATTCACCCGACCCCGACGAAACCATGCACTTCGGCCAGACGCTTCGTACCCTCCTCCCGCACACTAGTAATCAGCGTAGCCGACTATGGTCACAACGCGAATTCCGGATTGGCACGATGGAGTTTTGTAGGATAGTCAGAGTTTGTTCTGCTTACGACGCTTTATGGAGGGATTGACCTTCGAGGATTTGGGCTAAGACGATGATTTGTTTGTAGAGGTGGAGGTTGAAAATAAATGTCGAACTGGGTCATGACTGTGGAATACATCACGGGATCTGTGTATTGATTCAACATTGAGCGCTTGTCGTTCCTTCCTCACTTTTTCTTATCTATGGGCAAACAGTGCGATTCAAGATTCCTCAAGTCAAGGACACCCAGGATAACAATTCTTGGTGATGATGATAAGTGAGAACTTTTCTATTCAGATGTCAAACAGTTTACCCTAAGTTGACCATGTAGCTATCCACCTATTGGAAACATCCAATGTCCTTTTAGAAAGCGAATCATTTATTATACCCGGGGAAATACGCTATTTGAGCACAATATTCATCGCTCTAGTAAGCACGAGGTATACTTCCATGCTACCCACCGAAAAGATGATGGAATAAGTAATGTACCCTCTAGCCACGCATTCTTGGAAGCATCCAAAGCCCGCCATCATATAATCTACTTTTTTTGAGGCTCAAGCTCATTCCAGTTGAAAGCAATCGGGTCCTACTCATGAGACTAGACCGGTTCAGGAGGGAAGAGCCTAGTGATATTCCACTGAGTCTTAAGCCTTTTGAAGCATCACACCTCGAACTTTCAATTCACGAAATCTGTCACTACCGTGTTGGCCCTGCTCTGTGGACCTACCGCGGGGATTCGGATAAACAAGATCTCGACGACTTAAAGCTATTGGGATCACCGACAGATATTTTGGGCATTACATTTGACAAGAAGTGCATAATTCAGATGAAACCACTCGCAATGGAATTTGATGATGACCGTCATCGTCACCTTCTGATCGATGAGGCTGAGCTACCTCACTTGCATCGCGGGATAGCCCTGGGTTTGTCGTAAATCTGCTGGAAATACTAGTCTTCTCCGAGTCTAACAACCCAGTTAAAGGTGCCAATGCATGTTCTCCGGATGGGCGGATTCTCGGTGTGAGACTTCCTTACAAGGAAGCGATTGCGATGTTTCACTCTGGCTCCAATACTGGATTCAATTTGGTCACCCAGGTGCCAATTCCCGTTACTAACACTAAAACAATGCCCTACCGTTGGTCTTTGCCCCCACCTGCATTTTCTGCCAATGGGTCAAAGTTTGCTGTTGCTGCATATGATGGCACGGTGTCTGTTTTTGATGTTCGAAATAAAACTCCCTTGACGGTAAAAGAGCCTGATCGCGATGTGAGCCATAGCGTGGCTTCTCTGAAATTTAGTAGTGGAATTTTCGGAAGAGAAGTTTTGGCATTCACGGAGGTAAGTCATCTTTGCTTGGACATTTATTTTCCTCACATTGAATGGGTTGCTGGTAGGGAAGAGACTCTGCTAATACCCGTATTGTCCTCATTGACCCAACATCGTTTGACTCGAAGATCGAGGAAACACTCGACTTCAATTCTCAAAGTAACGCATTACTAATATCGAACCCATATAACCGCAGCCTCACAGATCTGAGCGCACTTTTCTTCGATCCGGGCGGTGAAATAATGTATGTTGAGGGGAATGGAAGACTTTACGAATGGAAACTGCGGGCAAGAGAGGGTCCAGAGTGGTGGCTCTGTGAAGGGTATCATGCCTAAGTTACCTTACCACCGTGCAACAATACGAATGTGCTATCCCCCAATATCTAATCCTTATCTGTAAGACACTCTCAAGTTGAAAGTGTCAACCTCGTTAAATCATAATCATAAGCATCTATCTAGCTGGAAAGCACACGGGATATAAAATGAACCAGCAAAACCGAATTTGATGCCCAGACTTATAGATGCCGCGGCGGCGTGCAGGATAGAAGTACTTCGTGTGTTTGAAGATGTGAGTGTTTTTGTGAGGTGAGTTGCCACCTTCTCGCGTCTGTCACTGTTCTTCGTCCGGCGCGCTGGTTTATTTCTTCCTCACAAAAACTGAGTGTTCATTACGACTAACCAACAAATGGTACGCCCTTCGAAGATGAATCTACACAATGCATACAACGGGAGACAGGATATGATAATTAGTTGTCCTACGCGCAGGGATTGGGTTGTTGGGTAGCGCGTTCATCGTGACATGTGCAACACCGGGAACAAGGAGGAAAATAGTTAGCCACGTAGAACCAGTTTCGGATAGTTGTCAGGGGTCAGGGCGAGGCTCGGAGCGAATTCTCGCCTTTGCTGAACTTAAGCCGTCGCCAAGGATGGAGGGGGCCAATGACGAGAAGGTTATCGAGCGGCTCTAAACTTCGGTGGAAGAGAACGACTGGACAACGATCAGACAAACGCTGCATGTGAGAGTTTCGCCTGCGCTGCTGACAAAGAGATGACACTGAATCCACGAGCTTGGGACCAGTAATAGAGCCGGTGCACGAAGGCCTGCAAGAAGGCAAGTTATGCGAGTCATGGTAACTAGGAAGAACGGTGTGATTGCCGAAGCCAAGAGAGCTGGGGTTTGCATTGGTGTCGTGGAACCAGAACCTGGGTGATGAAGAAGGTAGATCAGCCAGCCAAAAAATCGAGTAGATGCGGGGTGACAAGGGGACTCGGAAACCAGAGAAGGAAGAAGGGAAAAGGGTATGGACAAGCACGAAGGAGTAGCAACAACTTACCAAAGGAGAAATGACCGTTTATCCACACTCCCCAGCTCTCCTCCCATATGAGATGGTTTTTGTAGCTTTTCACGTCGAGGCGGACGGTTGACAAAGTTGAAGTTTGAGGCTGTATGTCGTGGTCATGGTCGAAGGTTGCCTATGCGATGGATGTCGGACTTTGTATCTGGCACTTTTCCTTGACCTTACCCATGCAGAACAACGCTGGTAGAAGCAAATAAAGGGCGATGAAGCTATGAACCTGAGCTTCCCCGGCTAAAAAGACGTTCGGTGCGTCTCTGCACTAACCCCGTTGCTCATTTCGTACTCTAATCCCGGCAGGGTCCAAAAGCCCGTCCTTAGTCATTCAAATATTCATCTCCAGCTCTCATTCGCGTTTCTGTCGATGGTGTCGCCGTGCTCCAAGGACCCTTCGGTCCCTCCGCTCTCCGTCAAATAACACTTGCCATGTCCGACATGCCACGTCCACACGACACTGCGTCCGATGGTGGACATCCTATTTCATGGCACCGGCTTCAAACTCCCATCGTCATTTAGATTCTTGGTTTTTTTAGTGAGCCTATGGCATTGACCATCAGGTTTACGAGAATGCGGAGAGATCTGGAGAGTGTTTTTGACTCTTCCTCGCCGAAGTTGGATCTATCAGGTTGCACTCTAGGGTTAGCATACTGTCACCCTTCTACTGGTGTACGGGTCGTCCTATGCCCCATTCCCTCTACCGCCGCCTCTTTCCGTCCGGGAGCCTCAGAATTCTCTGCCCTTCGAATGTCTTCACGCTCACCAAAAGGCCATGTGCGTTTCGCGTGCCAGAAGACTTGTCGGCGCGTTCGCGCAGACCTTGCAGGTGGGTTTGACGATCAATGTGGGGGGACGTAGACCCAGAGCAGGATTACGAGAGGGGGAGGTGAAAACGCGCTTCTGGGAGAGAATATGTGGGGGGAGGACCCAGGAAGCTGGCCATGGAAAAGTTCAGTGCAATGGTAAATTCAGGCCAGATTTCTGAGGACGATTACGGACAGAGTTCTCTGTCGCACCGCCCGTCCCTTTTAATAGGAGTCGACACAAGGCCACCTGTGCTGGCCTCTCGAGCTTCATGAGGAGCGCTCAATTTGGCATCAGAGACCCCTCAAACTTCGAAGCGGCCACTTACTATGCACTCCCCTCCAAAATCATACGGTCACCTGCGTTTTGCGTGCGAGGAAATTATGTTCTCACTGACCTTGGAAGTAAGTGTGACGACCAGTGGGGTGAGGCGTGAACCAGTAATTACGAGAGGATGAGGCGAGCGCTTTTGGAGGGAAAGTGTGTAGAGGGTGATGAGGCCGAGGGCCTGGGGAGTCGGCTGTGGAGAAGACCAGCGCAGTGGACGACGAGTAGGTCCAGACCGGGTTTTTTGGAGATGGTTACGGAGTCCTCTGTTGCGCCTATCCTTCCCCTGCAATGGGAGTCCGTCTGATACCGCCTGTGCTGACCTCTCCTACTTCTTGAACACGGCATGGAAGAGAATGCCTCAAAGGTGCCACTCACCTACTCCCTTTTTCCTGCTCGCGATCCCGGCCATGTCATTCTCCCTCTCTCCTCAGCTTCCTCACATGCCAAATTCTCAGAACCCATCCTGCATTGCCACAAAATCACTGAGCTGATGATCATCAAAGAAAGTATTCGTGCACAATAGCAAACTCAATCGAGGCAAGCTATCCAATCTTTGCTCATCCCACACCTCATCCGCCCTGCCTTTCATTGTTGACGATGTGTGCATTGAGAGGTACTGGGGTACAGATGTTGAAGTTGGGAGGTGCTTTCGCGCATCGCGTTCGCTACTGTGTGAGGTGTGTGCCCACCCCATTTTCCTGCATAAGACTTCGGCGGCCTTAATCTGCCTTCTCTTCCTTGCATCGTACCTGCGCCCGCGATACCATCCTCCGCGACGGGTGTCTATGCCTTCAACGCAGCGGGCTTCCTCCCCAAGTTCTTCTGGAGCAAACTTGGTTCATTCAACGTACTATGCCCAAGCTCACAGAGTTTGTTCGTTTGATCTTGGGTGTTTGTGGTTTCTTTGCCAATAGTCACACTAGCTAAGCCGAGGTTAATCCAACTCCTGTCTCTTCACCTTCAGGCTTGAAAGCTCGTTAGTTATTCTAATGAACTACAAATAGTGTAATAAAAAGTATTTTTATCGAGGCGGACATCCTACTCCTTCCCGATCCACCATTCAGGACCATTATTTTTTTGCAGGTCCCACTCGTAGAGTGTTCCATGAAGTTCGGCGTACAGAGTTCCCCCGCTTGGATCGAAGAAAAGGGCACCCACTCCAATGTACATTCCAGGTTTTTCTAACTGTAAGAGAAGAATTTCTTCTGTCTCAAAAGACGTCGCATCGATCACATGAATAATATCAAGAGAGGATAAATCATCATGCTAAGAATTCAGACCACCTAATTGAGAGGCAGGGATATCAGAATATGAACATGAGACGTACCTCTACAAATACCAGAGCTTCTTTTCCTAATTTTCCACTGCTGAATTGAAGACATCGTACGCGCAGGTCGTGATAGTCGGACTTGGGGACTTCCATGAATGTTTTTAAAGGAACTATGCTTCGAATATCCCAAACAGACAATCTGTTGCTAGCCATAGCCATAGCAAACTTGGACCCATCGGCAGAAAATGCAAGTTCTGGTTCCTGGAGGGCGATGGGCAATGCTTTTGGGACCCTGGGAATGGGAATAGACATGCGGGTAACAAAGGAAAAGTTCATATTGTTTGTGCCACCACAATCATCCGAACGGTAAATGCCAATTGTTTCGTTGTGTCCTTCTTCCTCCACACTTGCGTTTAGGAGAATGCGCCTGTCAGGGGATAATATGACTTGGAGAACACATTAGAGTAGGTTCAACATGACTACATGAAAATTTCCGACAAACCAGGACTATCCTTGCGCACCCGCTGCTTTAGATCAAAATCTATTCTCCCGGACTCAATTAGAGGAATATTATCCGAGGTGTCAGTGTCTGAAGTAGTAGAGATGTCGAACAGCTTCCAATGGTCGTCAAACTGCACCCCAACGGTGACTCCCAATGCATTTTCGGTGGATTTTATCAGGCCCAAATCAAAAATATTCAAGTGACCATCAACACTACCGTTGAAAGACCACAGAGTGGGACCAACACGATTATCGTCGTGGATTTTGTGGATTGACAGGTGTAGATAGGACCCGAACCTTGTCTTTGCCAAGTACTTTGCGAATAGTAGGATCCGATTGCCTTGGATGGGGACGAACGACATTTCTTCTAGATACCGCGACGGATGTTTCGGGACAATCATTCGTAGCTTGAAGGCATAGTGAGTTGTATACGACTTTCTCAATGAGCGGCATGTGAATCAACCTCATGTTTTCCGGATAAATTGATGTTGTGCTCGAATATCGCACCGTCCCGGCGATAATAAATGATTCCCTTTTGAAGAGGACAATGAGGGTCGTAAATTCGAGATTCCTCATCATGAGTGAATCTGCAAGGTGGACGATGGTGTTCAAAGTTAGATACATATATACTTAAAAGAATCAAGGTTCTCACAAGTTGGGGTCAAAGATGATGGTCTTTCTGGGAATCCTTGACTTTAGCAATGGTGAAGGCGGTTCATCCATCAATGGCTGGTGAGAACGCGGAAAGAAGAATGCTCTGTCATTATAAGCGCGCGACGTGTTGAACGAGCTTGTCGGAGTTCAAGGTCGGTTTAAACCCCCGAGAAAGACAATAGAGCATCAGCGTTTCAGTTTCGTTCGTTCCCCATCAACCACATGCAACACTAAAGATAAGTGGACAGACGAGCAATGGGCGGATTTTTCCAGTCCAACGTAGGACGCGTCGAAAACGCACCCCAGCTTCTTCGGCAAGACGAGTCTGCGCCACTACCGGACACCACTCAAGCCCAACTCAAGCCAGACGAACAGATCGACAAGTCGTGCGAGGAGGGTGTGGAATATGGGTTCAAGCTGAGTTCGTGTTATCACCTCTTCCAGTCCCGAATCGCGATTTATGCTTGAATTCAGGGAGTTGTGGTGTATTCAAATTTAGCCTCAACACAATCTCTCGATAGCCACTGTCGCGTGATCAAAACACGCGCTCCGTTCCATGCTGCGTCGTCGGAACGTCCGAATACATAGCCTAATTCGTCTTCCCTCGTCTTCCCCTTCTCACATACCCCACAGCAGCTGTGATCAACGATGTCCTAGAAATTGACGTCGTTCTCCCCTTCGGCTTCTCCAAATCCACCCCCTCAAACACTTAACAACCGCCTCTCACTTATCCTGTCAAAGTCATCATAGAAACCTCCCTCTTCCAGGCGCAAGCGCTGAAGATCGCGCCGCGGAGGCGGGAGCGGCGTTCCTCAAGACGTGGACACGGTTTAGTGGGGTCGGGGCGACGAGGGAGTATGTTCAATTGACGAGCGGAGATGTGGCGGGGTATGGCAAGGAAGAAGAAGGGGAAAGAGTGCCAGTGAATACTTATGACCCCAAGCACAAAGATCGTATTTTCTCACCTTGTGCGTCGTGTGGACATATCAACTCATGTCCAAGATACTTTAAACCTATTAAGATAATAGCGGGGGCGTCACTGTGCAGGAAAAAGAGGAGATCATCCTCGTAAATTTGTGAAAAATCGCGCGAGGGCCACTGCCAGGGGGGGTAAAAGTGCTACATCCCGATGACGGATCATAACAGTCCTGAGGCCCAGATCACCGATGCTTGTCTGGGTCCGTTAGCCCTGCTTCTCCATCCCAAGGCCGTTATTGAATTTACCAGCGATGCGTCGTCCCCCAAGGTCAGCATGCCCACCGTCAATATCGTCCAACTTGGAAGACCTGTGACTTCCTTCCAGATCAACTCTCCAGCAAATGCCTGAAGAAGTATGTTAGCCACTCTCCTTCTCCTGTCGTGATTCATAAAACACAGCATGTACGCTGGGAGGAACTTCGCAGATCTGGAGCAGGACGGCCATGCATAGGTGGTCCCGGACGAGTTCGGATTCTATGACAAAAATACGAAATGCGTTATCCAGTTAGTGAAAAAGCGTGACGAACCGAATGTAATCTTGGAAAGTGTTAGGCAGGGGCTCGGGAGCCATACTGACTGAATACCAGTCTCCGTCTTGAGAGTCGAGTTTGAGAGAAAAAAGCCATACCACTTCCTCAGCATCCACGCCCAGTAAAGGTGTAAGATCATAATGTTGTCCCTCGCGCTCTCCCAGACTTGTAGAGCTGCCTGAGAGCTCCAGATTGTCGCATTTGAGAATAAAGGTATAAGTAATGCCACAAGTGACAACTAGGACTCGGAATATTAGTGTATTCGCCCTATTTCACAATTCCCGCAGCATCGCGCTGTCGTAAGGCTCCGAGAAACTTGATGGAAGGAGAAAGAGTGCTATTCGCGATATAGCACGACGGCAAGTTGAACTGAGCACTTTGATGGTCGGACTTTGTAAACCTTCCCTTTCACCAATCACCACCACTTTCAACGCAGGACGGCTCCCAGATCGACGGGATTTCGTCAGAAACAAACAAAATGTGTAAGAAATCCTGTATTTTACAAGATATGAAGAGACTAACGTCTGAGGTAGACGGAGCAAGTTCAAGTTGACATGGGAAAAGGGGGCACACGGGTACTAACAATCCTCACGCACCCCCGATTCTTATTCAATACCCCACCCAGAAACATGATTTGTCCAAGCGGAACGAGGAAAACAAGGTTGTCGGACAAGTGGAAGGGTTTCGATTGGCGGGGCGGTCTTAGTTTATAGGGTGAAGAAGTGGTTTGAATGCGTCCCTGGGAATTTTGGAAGAGGGGATGAGGGAAGATGCTTGCCCTGCGTGGCAGATGCTTCACAATGGGCTTATCATCCGCTTGCGGAGAGGACTGCTCTTGCCTTCTCGTCATTACCAGTTGGTCGTATCCTCTCAATGTTGGGACTCCGGCCGCTCGTTCGTCTTTCCCCTTGGCTTTCATTCAAACTCATTCCACTTACATTTAGTCAACGCTATGCTTAGTTGGTTTATTCTCCCCTCTCCTTCTGCGTTTCACCCCCTGCGCCTCCGTAGTCTGACATTCTCAACCGCCTCAACGTGGTGAACCCGCCTCGGTTGCTTGATCCAGCTTGTGATTGGCGAGACGTGGAGCGCAGGTGGTATCGAGTTCGGACCTGGGAGGGACGGGTGACGAGGAAACAGCTCGTTCAGCGTCACCCATGTCCTCACCCGCGTCGTCACAACCCAAAGAATCATCGCCTTGGCGCCATCGATCTCGCATTCACGCTATCCTTTCAACTCGTTCTTCGATTCTAGTGACTGTGGGGAAGTGCGAAGGTTACAAAGCTGACCTAACAAGTCCTGCTTTTGATCCGGCAGTTGACTCGGAGTAGTACGGGGATTTGCATTGGGGTCTGCCCTCACCACCACTACCAATTGTCACCAATATCATTCATTCTACACCCCTTCCAACAACCGTTGTCATCCCATGTTCTCTCATCCTGATCCAACTCGTACTCGGACCCAACCTCTTTTTGTCTCATTCCGCTTCTCCCACGGCCCCTGAACACCTTCACCGAACCCACTCATTCAAGAGGTTGACGCCCTCTCTGTATGCTGTCCTATCTCTGTGCCCCTCTCGCGTTTTTTTTCCATGGTACGGGAGAGCAATTCATTGGGGTTCTTCTCCCGTCCGAGAGGGATGCGCGTTCTCGTCGTTGGAAAGGCTAGTACCATCCTCTCGGAGTTGGCATCTCGTCACAGGCGATGGCGAGTCACCTGTGAACCCACCATTATCCATCGTTGTGATGTTTCCTCACGCTTAGTAATAACCGTACGTCATCTGTTGCTTTGCACATAAGATCGCGCTACAAGTTAATGAAGACCTTTTCATTCAGATCTGTTCTTAATGCCCAGACGTTGCAGGGTGGAGTGCAACACCGTATGCTGTAAATTGGCTGAAAGCTTGAGTCCATTTGTCCCGTAATATATGACTTTAATGACTCCGCAGATGTGTTACTCCTCCCCTAGCCACCACTCTGGACTTTTATTTTTTCGTAGGATCCATTTGTATAGTGTTCCGCCCTGTTCAGTATACATGCACTCTCCGTTCGGGTCAAAGCATAATGTGCTCATCCTCTTGGGAAATTTAGACTCCCTAGGCCATAATATGGGTAAGCAGAGAATTTCTTCGGTCTCAAACGACGTGGCGTCAATTATGTGAATAATTTCGCAATTGCTCTGAGGACCATGAATGTGGGGATTAAGGATGTGG
>Ga0307507_10009067_pt1 | contig 13408 bp, 20 predicted proteins | sample 7_EM_MG_FD_207223 | JGI IMG/M metagenome (GOLD analysis project Ga0307507, IMG submission 207223) | Populus trichocarpa ectomycorrhiza microbial communities from riparian zone in the Pacific Northwest, United States - 7_EM | ecosystem: Host-associated > Plants > Roots > Unclassified | place...
GCATAACTGAAGAGGTACATTGGATAAACATTAACTATAATTACTAATGACATGGTTAGAGACTGGTTCTTGATGCTGATGGGTATGCTGTGTGCCTGGATTGTAAAACTCGAATCCATTGTGGGACCACAGGACTTGCCAATCTCAAGAAAAACCACTGCGGAATGAAGACTTGCTTAAAAGTGAAGGCAAAGCATCATAAGGAGGAGAAAGAAGCAAAACGACCCACTTTGTTCTCATTTTTCTCCCAGCAACGATCCGTTCCCGTGCCTTTGTCAATCACCCCATCCACATTGTTACAGGGTGGTACATTGGCTTCGACAGCAGCAGACATTCCCACAGTGCCTTCGTCAATCACCCCATCCACGTTGTTACAGGGCGGTACATTGGCTTTGACGGCAGCAGACATCCCCACAGTGTCAACTGAGAAAAATGGCGTAGCATGAGACACCAAGGCTCATCCTACATTTCGTTGGAGATACCCCCACGAAATTGGGTATGCGAAGCCTGCAAGGCATCTGGCGAGGGTAGAGGATCAAAATGATCAAGGAGATGATGTCATATTTCCATATATAGATATGTGCCTGATTACGTAGGTAGGTAGGTCAAGCCCAGAGGGCTTTACCAAAAAATTCGACCCCAGGTATTCCATTTTAATTCTTGGACCCCCTTGCTTTTTTGTCTCGTCTTGTCCCTTAGCACCTTGGCTGCTCTCCCGCTGATAACTCCGAAAACGCAGATCCTCTCCGTCACGGGGAGGAAATCGAGCGTTAACTTCCGCGACGAGGTCGCTAAACACGGACTGTGCCTCTGCGTATCGGACTTGAAACTCGTCAACTTCTTGAGGGATATGGGTGGTAGGATTGTGGCGGTGGACTTTGGCGGCTACTCCTTCCTGCCCCCCTCCTTCTTCGCCTTCGCCCTGAAACAAGGAAGTTTAGCACACCGCATCGCCACCATGCCCAACTATCCATCATCGCCATCTCCAAATGCTTCTGCATTGGAGAGCGCCTCCTACGCGCTGGCCCCGTTTTCTAGCAATGATATCGGTAAGCAGATCTCCTTCGTGTCTTTTCTTTTCTATGCCTCTGGCCCCCTTCCAAGAACAATGAGCTCACCGTACTGCACAGGCGTTCCGGAACGATTGCGGCCCAAGCGTCGTTACTAAACGCGGCGCACAAGCCATCCTTCGCCTAACAGGACGGCGTTTTCCCTTCTCGTCCTTTATGTACACATTGTTGTGACTCGCCGATTCTCCAGAGGCACATTGCTCGAGGGCGAGGAAGCCAGGATAGTGCGGGTGACAGCTGTCAGGAACGCGCCCGCTGAACTGCACAGCCGCGCCAGAGTACAAAGCCACACTTTGCGACGCCCACATTCTTCCTTCTCAACTTCCATCTCGTCATCTGCGATGCCAAACCAACTTAAAGTTTCCTCACTGAAACGGCTTTCTGGTATCAAGGAAGGTTTCGCATGGTTACTCTCGCCTAAATCTCGACCTGCGCACAGATGTATCCGCGCCGCTGCGCTGTGTGGGTTGGATTTTGATAGTGACGAGGAAGAGGAGGAGGAGAAGGAGGATGGGGAGGAGGAGAAGGAGGAGGGGGAGAGGGAGGTATCGTCCAAGAATCTTGTCCGACGCGTCAGTGGAAAGACCCCTCAACCTCCAGTATCCATGGTGGATGAACCGACACCTGGTCCTTATAGCCCCAGAAGCATCTCGCTTTATGGGCGTGGTGATGGTACTTATTACACAAAAGAAAAGAGGTGTCGGGAAGCTGAGGGCAAGTATTTTTTCCCCCTCTTGCTCGGAGTATCACCATGATGACTTTTGTTACTTTTCAGAGAGTGATGATGAGTTCGGAACGACAATACGTGGTGTACCGTACCCACAACCAGTAGTGTATAAGTATCCTGACGCACACCCTGACCTTGAAAAATTTCCACGTTCAGAGTGGCAGATGAAACTAGCCGCACTGCAACTCACTGAGGCTGAAGGAGTCGGAAAATATGCGTCTTCTGATGAGTAATTCACATCTTGTTTCTGTAGCCGATTTCTACCTCTACCTCAGTTCAATACATCTTCCCCTCTAGATAAGTACACTGCCAACACGCATAACATTCGCACCCACAGTTTCCCTGAATGTCTTTCCCCAATTTCAACCGTGCTACCAGATGTATTCGGCAGACCACCCAGAATCTCCACTCCCAGCAGACACTCTCCTCGGACCAGAGTGTGCCACCCCCCAGCCAGCTGCCCGAACGTCTCCTCGATCGACGACACAAACCAAATGCATGGCCCGTGACCAGAATTCAACATTCAACCCACACACTCCCGCCCTTACCAATAAACATCGACTCATCATCCTCCGCTGTGTCCGCGACCTCTTTCTCCACACAACCCCCCAAAACCGCGTTTACCACCCAACACCAACTCAACGCACACAAATGCAACACAATCATCTCCCACCCGTTAGTCTTTCGTTCCTTCGAGCCTTCAACGTGTCCCTTGCGAGAGGGTTGTTGAGGCGGATCTCCGATTTGGGGATAAACGCCGACTCTTCGGATTCACGGCGCCTTGGTTCTTGGTGAGGGGAAGGCGAAGATGACCATAAGTATGTCGAATACATTGAGCTGCGTATCGTGGCGTCAGGAGCCTGGTGATGAGTATGGTGGCGACATACGACGTGGGCCTGCTCTGTCCTCTCCAGGGTCCACCCTCATCACTGCTCAGAAGCCACCCAAGCTGCGCCGCCATGGTGTCACAAAGTCCATCCAATCATCGACGTTAGGCATTGCAACGAGCAGGAAAGGTGCAATCTAGAAGACGAGTTGGAATACCCGGTAGGCTTCAAAATCCGAAGGGAGGTGAGAAAAGCGGTGTCACTGCAAAGAGGATGGTGTGCATGAGCATCGCGGAGGGGATCTAGATCGTCGCGTGGTTGATTTGAGGGGTGGATGGGGTGGGACCGCAGTTTTGCCAGACGAGTCATGAATTCTTGGCTTGAATTCGGTCGGGGTGACTTCTGTTCACGAATGTACTGTGTAGTCTGACCTGATTGGAACAAGAGGTCAGGGCTACGACAAAAGGAGCGATGGAAATGAGTTACCCACCTTCCAATTGAGATTCGTGTCTCCATTTCAGGGAGATGAAGGCCACGTCCAAGTATTTCTTCGAAGCTATGGTAGGACTAGAACAAATACAAAGTTGAACGGCTGGATGGAGGGGTGAGGGTATTGTGCGTACCCTGTGGTCTACGTGGTTGGGCGATGTTGGCTTCGAGGAGTGCATAAGGATTAGGTGCCGCTCGCACTCCATCTTTACCTGCTTTTGACGGAATTGAAACTCGAACGTTTGAGGGGAACGAAACGTCGGGGAATAACTGCAACAACGTCAGCATGTAGTATGGCACGACAGAAGTAAGTGTCGTACTCACCCCCCACCCGACGTACAACAACTCCCAACTCGATGTTCAAAGGTTACGAGTTCAACGTCACAGAGGGTCGTTGCTGATGCGATGTTAGCTGACGAATTCATCATACACTGTTTCAACCAACGTCGGTGGAGAGACTTCCTTGGGAAGATGGCGACTTGAGGGGATCGTTAAGAGGTGTCAGGCAAAACTTCAAATCTTTTGGAAGCCGATTGAAAGGGAAGAGGGGGAAGCAAGTGGGGAACCAGATACTCGGCCGCTGCAACACGACTCTCACTCTCTTTGTCCCTCTCAGCCGGAGAAGGTTTTTTTCGAACCTGATATGCACTATCGGCTCGTGGACGGCGGGAACCTCGACCCGTCCATCGTCCATTTCCGTCACAATTCATCTTCCACCAGACATCGAAACGAATAAGCTGTGCGTCCGTGTCGTCTGAAAGGCCCTCCCAACGATGATCCGGCCCCTCACTCTGAGAGATCATGGCACCAAAAAGATTGTTAAGACGACACGTAGATCGCGTACCGTTTTCTGGTGTGAGGTTCTGAGGCTTGACACCGCGCAGCTAGATCTGCCATGACGGCTGCCAGAAAGAATGTCAGCGGAGGCTCCCGCGTTCGTCGAGTTCACTCGTAAAGCACCGCCTATCATCAGTCCAATAAGTAGACACGTTCGGCCCTGGCAGCGGGCTTCACTCTCTTGTCGTGAGCCCTGTAAGTGATATGCAGAACTAACATACTAGAAAGTTGGGCTCACCTTCCAAAGACACTAAATATGTAAGCCGCCGAGGAAGACAAAGGCGAGGCCGCGAGGACTCTGGTACAGATGTCGGAAAAGCCCAGGCACGTGCTTTCAAGAATAGACCAACTCACACGTTCACCTCGTGGCATGATTGGGGGTCTGCCCATGCTGGGTTTGAACTTTGGGCGCTGTCCTTTCTTTCCCTCCCTCATCGACATCCTCAACCTCTCCATCTTCAATATCTCAACATGAGCGGAGCGAGCCTCTTTGCCGGCGCTCACCACTTCGTTGCTAGCAACAACACATTCAATGAAGCCAATACTGTGAGTGGAATGTTTACGAAGGGTATTCGTCAAGCAAGCTGATGGCGTTGGATCTGTTACAGATCAACATCCACAACAATTACGGGAATAGGACGACGTCCGATGGGGTCATTTCCCTTATGCCAAATCCGAGCATTCGGTTCACAGGGCATACAGAAGTCATTGCCAAACTGAAAAGGCATTTCTTTCCCAACATAAATGATATAGTCCAGAAGAGAAAATTCTTCCTGTTATATGGAATGGGGGGTATTGGAAAGACTCAGATTTGCTTAAAGTTTGTTGAGGAAATGGACAACAGGTGAGCACCTATCAAGCACTGGTCTGACTCTGTCTAAATAAAATTGAATTGCCTGAAGCTTCTCTCAAGTTTTCTGGGTTGATGCATCATCCTCAGGTACCATCTTACAGACACTTAAGGGTATTGGTCAGTCTTGTGCATTGGATGGCTCTCCTGAGTCTGCTCTCCGGTGGATTGGCTCTCTAAAAGAGAATTACATCATGATCTTTGATAATGCTGATGTTCTGTCACCTCCTGCACTGGAGGCCTATTTCCCACCTGGAAGGAAGGGAAACATTCTGATAATTAGTCGTAACTCTGCCATGAAGACTCTGACTTTACCAGGCAATTCTCTTGAAGTGACTGAAATGGAAGAAATGGATGCTATTGAACTACTTCTGAAAGCTAGTTGCTTAGAATCACCCACATCAGATGTTGAAGTCGAAGCCTCTAAGATTGTAAAGAAGCTTTTCTGTTTTCCTCTTGCTATTGATCAGGGTGGTGCTTATATTGCTTCTGGTGCCACCACTATTGGAGACTACCTTGCAAAGTATTCAGAGCATCGCAAAACATTGTTATCCCATTCTGAATTTACTGGAGCATCTAAGTATAACAGAACTGTCTATGAAACTTGGGAACTATCCTACAAAGAAATTCAGCAAAGGGCTGAATCTGATGATTCTCATAAGGTCACTGCAGCCAATAGTGCAATGTTACTTCTGAAATTATTTCCTTTCATCCATCATGAGGGAATCACTGAAGAAATATTTTCTTATGCTGCCCTTTCAGAGGATAATAAAACTCCTATCTTAGGATTACCTGTTGCCAGTTCCCTGCTGGACCGAAGACTACTTCCTCTTTGTAAAACAGGTACTTGGGATAATTTCATTTTCAGGGAGGGGATTCAAATATTATTGTCTTTCTCCTTAATCAAGAGGGGCCCATCTGATCATGTGTATGCAATGCATCCACTGGTTCATGCATGGGGTAGGGACAGATTGACTTTGAATGAGAGGGAAAAATGTTGCTTAATGGCATATATTACTTTGTCTTGTTCACTACAATGGGACCAAAGCCAACCATATGGATTTCGAAGGGTCTTGGTAACACATTTAAGGGCAAATATGGGACATGAAGGTCATAAGAGCAGTGCCATTTACTTGGATGATGCTAGTGCAAAGTTTGGGGGTCTGTTGTGGGAACAAGGATATTTCAAGGAGGCAGAAACCTTGGAGAATAAAGTTCTAGATGCAAGGAACAGAATTCTTGGGGTGGAACATCGACATACAATCACAGCCATGACAAATCTTGCAGCAACCTATCGAAACCTGGGAAAATATGTAGAGGCAATGAAACTGGAAATCCAAGTTTTGGATACAATGAGCAGAACCATGGGAGTGGAACACATATACAATTTTTACCATGGCAAATCTAGCAATAACATATGGATATCTAAAAAAATACACAGAGGCAGAGAAGCTGGAGATCCAAGTACTGGATGCAAGGAACAGAATTCTTGGAATGGAACACCCAGACACCATCACAGCTATGGGAAATCTAGCAGCAACATATCAAAACTTGGGAAAAATCATACAGGCAGAGAAGATGGAGATCCAAGTACTGGATGTAAGGAAAAGAATTCTTGGAGTGGACCATCCAGGTACCATCACAGCTATGGCAAATCTAGCAGGAACATATCGAGAAATGGGAAAATTCACAGAGGCAGAGAAGCTGGAGATTCAAGTACTGGATAAAAGTAACAGAATTCGTGGAGTGGAACATCCAGACACCATCACAGCTATGCAAAATCTAGCAGCAACATATGAAAACATGGGAAAATCCATAGAGGCAGAGAAGCTGCAGATCCAAGTTCTGGATGCAAGAAACAGAATTCTTGGAATGGAACACCCAAACACAATTTTTGCTATGGTAACTTTAGCAGAAATATATCATAGCCTGGGAAAATACACAAAGGCAGAGAAGCTGGAGATCCAAGTTCTGGATGTGAGGAACAGAATTCTTGGAGTGGAACACCCTGACACAATCAATGCCATGGCAAATCTAGCAGTAACATATCGAGACCTGAAGAAATTCACAGAGGCAGAGAAGCTGGAGATCCAAGTACTGGATGCAAGGAACAGAACTCTTGGGATGGAACATCCAGACACCATCACAGCTATGGAAAATCTAGCAGCAACATATAGAAACATGGGAAAATTCACAGAGGCAGTGAAGCTGTATATCCAAGCTCAGAAAAGGAAAAAGCAGAGTTCTTGAAGTGGAACATCTTCACACCATGAAGACCATAGCCAATGTCTGAGAAGCCTGGGAGACTCAAGCTTTTGATGCAAGCAGCATAAGAATGATCTTGATGACTTTGCAGGAACCGGTACTTAATTTTTCACCTACTGCAATGAGTCTGTACTTCTTCATAATATTTTGTCTTGTACTCATGTCTTGTTATGCTTGTTCAATGGAATATTTTTGTTTGACTGTTGTAATTGATATTGAATTCATGTAAGTATATCAAAAGTATTTCAAACTTTGCTATCCCATACTTTATCTCTGCATGCATTGGGCCCCTTAATCCTTCAATTGAGCCCTCCAATTGCCCTGAAATACACCCAATAACTACCAATGTGCTCCAAGGCCACTTCAAGTTGCTTCAATTATCAAAATATCCTGAATGAAAAAAAAAAACTTTCTCTAATAACATTTTTATTGACTTTGGCACTTTTTGTTCTTATTTTGAAGAATAATCTTTAAGGTGGATTTTTGTGTGGCTTGGCACTTACTAAGCTGATTACATAATGGTGTTGGTCTACCTTATGGGAAAGAATATTTTCCACTTTCTTTCCTGAATCCTGGTATATCCTGCAAAGAAAAGGTGTATGGAAAATTTATTGATTTCTACACAGATTTCTTCCAAATATATTGAGTTTAGACAAGGTTTGCTCAAGTCCAATATGAAAAATTTTCACCAAGCTGGGAGAGTCCATTCCAATGTTGATCCAATCTCCTGATTACAACATCATATACCACCTCAAAGTAGTCCCTTGGATGGCCAGTTCAATCCATTGAAACTAAAACTGGCAGAAGATCCTTTACATAGTATGTTTGAGGAACTTGGACCAAGGTTTGAAGAAAAATTATTGACAGTCACAACCTGTTTTGCTGAAAGTGAACTCCAATTAGAAAATGGTAGCACATGTCTCAGTGTATCCTTACCACTAGTGGACAGTGAGGAAGTCACAATCCTATACAAAACTTCACAGTCATATTCCACTACAGTTCAAGTAGACAAGCAGAAGATTTGGAAGTGGAAGAATGCATATGCATGGGATCCACACTTCAACCTAGTGTGTAGAAGGATGAAGGAGTGAACATCACATCCCCTTGGTATCATTATTCCAAGGAAGGACTTGTTTATTTGTAGATCCCACTGGGAACACAAGACTTTGTGTTCCTAAGGATCTTCACATTGAGGAAGTGCAAGAAGCACATAATACTATAACTGAGGCAGTGCAGGGAGGTTATTTTAAAACTTATAACAGAATTAGTGCTACTTATGTGGGCTGATTTATTGGGATCTCCTGGATCTCAACCAAAAGTGGTGACCACATGACCTCACACATCATGTCTTCCTCCCCTTCTCTCCTCCTCCCTCACCGCTTTGACCCCTCTCAAAATTTCACTTGTACTACACCACTTTGTCTTTATTATACATGAAAATACATTTTTTTTCTCACTTCTGGCTTTCCCCTGGGCAAACAGGCACCCCTTTTCCAAATGACATGTCTTGATTGGAGCCTGGGTACCACTGAATTTCTGGAAAAAATACAAAAATTTTGGAATGCCTCCAATGTATCTGCCACTACATATTTACTGCTTTTTTTGCTCTTCAGGGAGATATTTCAATGGTGGTTTGCTGCAAGGGAATGAAAATAAGTGAGAAAAGTGCACATAAGTTAGCATAAGTGCTTATTTAGCTTAAATTGAGTTCAATTTAGTGGATTTAAGACCCCATGATGCCAACCAGCTCGATTTAAGGTGAATTTCCATGAGCTGGAATATCCCTGCACCTGATTTAAGGGTCTTTCAGCTCAGGGAATGCCACTACCATATCAAATTGCCAAGAGTCTACTCAAAATGCCATTTTTTTGTTAATGAGGACATGCTCACAATCTATGTTTAATGACTGTGATATGTATTCATATGCAGGATTTACATAGTTTTGTAGTATATACAGGAATTATGGCATGTGGGGAGAGAAGGAGATTACTTACCTATGGCCAAAATCCCTGTGGCTTGTGTTGAGTGCATTGCCTCTAGAGGTTAGTCATGCTGAGGAGGTGATAAAGAATGATGGCAACAAGAGGCAAGGGGAGTTAAGGGGTTGAAGACAGTGAATAATTTCCCACAGGGATCAGAATCTGGTGATGGGTGCAATTTATTGAATTTAACATTCAGTTGCTTAAATTGAGTGAAATAATTGTACTTACTACTGGCCCAGGATGTCCAGAGAAATCAAAGGCTTCCAATACCATCACAACCTTTCAAAGTCATCAGCATGGGACTCATACTGGAATTACCAACTTCAAATGGATTTGATAATATACTAGTAATTATAGACAAACTCAGCAAATATGCTTTCATAGTGCCCAAGACAACAAAGGTTACTGAAGTAGAAGCTGCAAGGCTGTTTTTCAAACATGTCACCTCAAGGTTCAGAATTCTGTGACAAGTCATATCAGATAGAGATACAAGATGGTGAGGAGATTTTTGGAAGGAAATGTGGGCAATGGGCATGAGATGGTCCCTGATGACATCATGCCATCTGCAATCTGATGGACAAACAGAGATCATGAATCAGGGTCTAGATATCTTGATTCATGCCCATATTGTCCCTGATCAAGATAATTGGAGTGACGTGCTCAACACCTTATCATTATCATGTAACTCTTCACATGCCACTACAGGATTCAGTCCAGCATACCTCCTATGTGGATTCCAGCCAGTTACTAGCACTATTATTGCAGTCAGTCATCAAGCATTGATTGAACAGGAATATTAAATTCAGGGAATGATGATCAGGAAATGTTGCATAACAAGGTGCTTGATTTGGTCAAAGGGTTTATTGTGGAAAGATTGAGAGCCAGGTATGCACTCCTTCTGGGACAAGTATTTCAAAAGAAATCATACAACAAAGGAAGATTGAACTGGGACTTCAAAGAACGGGACAAGGTCATGATAAATTGACAGAATCTTGGCTTGTTAAAAGAGGAAAAAGGAAGGGTAATAAATTTTTAGCCAGGTATGAAGGACCCTTCAAGGTCATGAATAAAATCAGTGCTGTAGCATATTGACACTGCATGCCAGCTTCCTATAACATGCACCCTGTTATAAATATTGAACACCTGGAAAAATATCAAGAGTCACCTAATGAATTTGGAGACCCTCCACAACTCAAGATAAATAGGTTGAACTTTGATGTATTACCAGAATATGAAGCCAATAGAATAGCAGCCAAATGCATGTGGAAAGGGAGGAATGAACCAAGAATACCAATCTACCATTTGAGACATATCAATTATGGACCTGAAGGTGATACCTGGGAAACAAGACAGAATCTAAAGAATGCTGCTGATGTGCTACTTGAATGGGAAAAATTCAAGGCACTCCAAAAGAAGAAATCCAGAACAATGAATTAGGACCATGCAGAAATCCATTTAAGTACAACACATTCACCGATGATTTCATTACTTGCTTATTCTTTAGCCATCAAATCATTTCCTCTGAAGCCTACCACTACCCAAATCACTGCACCATCATGCAATCTGTTGAACTTTATAACCCCAACTCTCCAAACTTACATCTCACCCTGTTTGCTGCCATCCACTCCTTATCTGAGGATGTCAACCAACTCAACTATCAACTTATGGCAGATGACTTCATCACACTCATTCAACCTGAGGGTCAACTCTTATATATGCTCAATCCATCCACCACTACATTGTTATTCTGGGCATTACATTGCCTAGCAAGATACATTGTCAGGGCCACATCACATGGTCTTCATAATGATCCCACCATTCCATTTGCATCTAAAGGATACATTCCACAAATCTAATTCAATTGCATTGGTATGCAGTGCCCAGATATCCTCACCATTCAAGAAAATCACTCCCTCAATCCACTCTGTGGATATACTACTCAGGAGAACCTTACTGCTTGGTACTGCAACCTCCAAACAATGGAACAACTTGACATCCAATGGATCCATGTGGCACAACAACAGGCATTTCAGTTGGGGCCTGGAATGGGATGGAATTGGGAAGTGTGACATGGCCCCCATCTTGAAAATCAAGAGTGCTGTCTCATCACCAGCTGTACCTTGAGGGGGGTCAGTGATAGCTCTCTTTCTGACAGCACCTCTGAAGGGTCAGACAATGGATTGGGTACTTGGGAGGATGAGGTCTTCCTTATTGGAGATCCAGAGGATGAAGAGGAGCATTTAATCTTACACCCAACTAAATTCACTTATGCCAGAAACTTCAATCCTTTTGCTGGACAGCCACTTTTGACAATGGGTACATCTACAACAACAATAACCACTGCTGAGCAATGATCATTCATCTATGGAGTGGGACAGCTAGTCACCACTACTTTTGTACAACCAAAATAGGTCATGGGAAAATGGATGAAATCCTTGTTCCTCTTCCCAAAGTGCTCAGTTCAATGAGAGGAACAAAACCTCCAGAGCATTTGTCCTGAAAGTCAAAATGATGGGAGTTATTATTTTTTCATGATGGAAGTTGGCACAATTATGTAATATAAGATAAGATAAGGGAGATAAGGTCTATGTCCTGATGTTGCAAACTCTGCAGTAGCTCATCTCCCTCCAATTCCATAAACTCCTCCTTATCATCTGTATCTGACTGTTCTAATTCCTCCATGGTGAAGTGATTGAGACTGCCATCCCAACTCATGCAATCCTTCTCATGGGCTTTGACAGTGAAGTCAATGGTATTGGTGGTTGCTGATTTGGGCCACTGGCAGGCATGCACTTGGCAGGCAGCTTCTTTGGACATGGTCAGTCTTTCGAGGCATGAGAATGGATGGATTTGGCTAGTCTGTATGTAGAATGTAGTATAAGTTTGTTGTCTGTATTCTACAATGTCTACCCTAACCAATTTTTGCAAAATTTTCGAGGTGCCACAATATTGACATCAAAAATTTCAGCTCAGACATGCCAACCAATATAGTTGGCATTGCTCAGACCAAATTGTCAGCTGTCCAAAAGTAGTGGTGATTAGCTGTCCCACTCCATAACTGTGAGGTTGGGTCAAGACCTTGTACCTGTCAACTATATGAACACTCTTTTTACAGTTTCCAACAAGAATATGGAAGAGTGATAGGCTTTTGAGGTCAAGGGGGGGGGGTATGTTATGGTACTTTCATTATATCCTTTATTCCCTCCCACCCTATTTTACATATCTTCTATTCTCTTCTATCCTTTAAGTCTTCTTATTGACATTTCACTAGTGATGGGCATGGGTAACCTGTGGGTGTTTTCGCACCTACCTTTACCCTTACCCGATGCAAACCCGTACCCTTTCCATGGGTAAGGGTATTTCAGGGGTGGGGGTAGGGGTTTGTACAGGGTTTTGGGGGTCGGAAACCCACAACGGGTGGACATGAGGGTCATGGTACAATGTACACTACATAGTCTACTTGATCAGTACATACTACACTCTCTGGATGATGTGGCACATCCATTGACATGCCAGGTCATCTTTGTCATTGTCATTGTCTACTGTTTGTCCTATTCGTGTGTTGTCCTCATGTAATTGATTGCCACATCACTGATGGCGACATGGCCCCTGGTTCTTGTGTGAAAAGAGGAGAGGGGTAAGGGTGTTATACTGCTCACCTAGACATTGTAGCGTCATTCATTGTCGTCAGTCGTCGTTTGGCCATTGTTGGTTGACACATCACTACATGGCCCTGCTTTCATGTTAACAAAAGTAAGGGGACAGGAATCACTCACCTGGATCAATGTGGACAGTGACGATGCTTGTCGTCATCACCATCTGGACGACGTGGCACGTCAACAGATGTGCCAGGTCATTGTCCTTCATTTGTAGTCATTGTCACATTCGTTTGTCATTGTGGTTGTTCATTCGTTTTTGTTGTCCATTGTGGGTTGCTATGTCGCCGACGGCGACGTGGTTCCTGTTTCTGGTGTGAAAAAGGAGCAGGGCAGGGGGGGTTATGGTGCTCACCTCAACCTTGTCCGTTGTTTGTATACATCACATGTTGTTGTTGTTGGTCCATTGTTGGTTGCTGCATCGCCATTTTCGATGTGGCCCATCCTTTTCGAGTGAGAAAATGAGAGGGGGTTGCTGCTCACCTGAAATTATGGGGACAGTGATGATGACAGGCATCGTCACTGTCTGGATGACATGGCACGTCTCTTGACATGCCAGGTCGTCGCCATGAGCTGTCGTGCTTCATCCAGCTGGTGACGTGGCAATGCCGTGTTGTTGTTGTTGTTAGCATGCATGGTGGTGGTGGGTGGCGGTCGAACGGTGGTTGCAGAAGGTGGTGGTGGAAGGAAACTGTTTGTTTGTTG
>Ga0307507_10009068_pt1 | contig 13407 bp, 13 predicted proteins | sample 7_EM_MG_FD_207223 | JGI IMG/M metagenome (GOLD analysis project Ga0307507, IMG submission 207223) | Populus trichocarpa ectomycorrhiza microbial communities from riparian zone in the Pacific Northwest, United States - 7_EM | ecosystem: Host-associated > Plants > Roots > Unclassified | place...
GCCGGGGATGAGAACACCCGGCGTGCGGCCGCGCTGCTGTCCTCCGCGCTCGAGCCCGCCGTCCGCCTCACACTGATGAACGCGCTGGCAGACCTCGCCGCCGAGGTCACCGCCGCGCTCCCGGGACAGGTGGTCGACGTCCGGCTCGACGGCCGGGACGTCCGGGTGGTCGTCACCGGGGCGTCGCAGCCCGACGACGCGACGCCACGTGACACCACACCACCGCCTCCGCCACCCCCGCCGATCGACGGCGGTGACATCAGCCGGATGACGCTGCGGCTGGTCGAGCAGATCAAGGGCCAGGCCGAGCGGGCCGCCGCCGCGCAGGGGGTGTCCCTGAACACCTTCGTGTCACAGGCGGTCCAGGGCGCGCTGGGGCACGCGTCGCTCGGGGAAGGCCACCAGAAGCACCACTCCAAGGGCAACCGCACCGAGTCCCGGCTGCACGGCTGGGTCGAGGGCTGAGGGGAACGACATGAGCGACGAAGAAACGACTGCGCCCCATGAAGAGCCGCCCGCCGAGGAGCCGGCCGCCGAAGAGACGCGCGCCGAGGAGACGCCGGCCGACGAGCTCGTGCGGGTCCAGGAGTTCGAGGCCGACGGCCCGCTGGAGCTCGACGTCGGCGTGACGATCGGCCGGGTCGAGCTGGTGCTGGAAGGCGAGTCCGGCGCGCGGGTCGAGCTGCGGCACGACCAGGGCGAGCAGGCGCCGTGGGTGGCCGGCGTGAACAGCCTGCTGTCCTGGGTCGGCGAGCGCTTCGGCGACCAGCTGGGCGTCGACCCGGCGACGTCCCCTGCCGAAGGAGTCCGGCAGGCGCGCATCGAGAAGGTCGGCAACCGGCTCGTCGTCCAGGCGCCGAAAGCATGGCAGCTGCGCAATGTCTCGCTTGCGGTGAAGGTGCACGCCCCGGCCGGATCCCACGTGGAAGTCCGTGCGGGCGCGGCCGACGTGACGGTGACCGGCGCCGCGGGACGCGCGGACATCCTCACCGGCTCCGGCGAGGTGAAGCTGGACCGCGCGGACGGCACGGTGCTCATCCGCACGGGCAGCGGCGGGATCAAGCTCGGCCCGGCGCTTTCGGGGTTGCAGCTGCGCAGTGGCAGCGGCAACGTCGAGGCGTCCTCGCTGGCGGGGTCGGCGACGCTGGCCACCGGCACCGGCGACGTCTGGCTGGGCGCGGTGTCCGGCGAGGTGATGGCGCGAACCGGCAGCGGGGACCTGTCGGTCGCCGAAGCCGCGTCGGGCTCGCTCGACCTGATCACCGGCTCGGGCGAGGTCCGCGTCGGCATCCGCGGCGGGGTCGCGGCCGAGGTCGACCTGACCTCGAGCGCCGGGCGGGTATCCAGCGAGCTGGACGTCTCGGACACCGCCCCGGAGGGCGGCGTGAAACTGCGGGTGCGCGCCCGCACCGGCTCGGGCAACGCGGTGGTGACCCGCGCGGCCGGCTGAAGGGGATAAAGGGGGAGGCGGGCCGTTTCCGGTGGGGCCGGGAACGGCCCGTTCTCATGCGGCGGTCCCGCGGCCGCGTTCAGGACTCGTGAGTGGCGTTGCCGGTTAGGGCCAACGCTCACTTGGTGACCTACGGCGCTGGGGTGGCTGGGGCACGGTCGAAGTCCGTAGGGGCCTGAGGTGAAGCCGCGCGACCCTTCAGGTCAGCGGCACAGGCGGGCGAGGGGTTTGGCCAGGCCGCCGCGGGAACCCACCGCGACGCCGTCGAGCCCCAGCCACTGCGCCATGTGCGCCAGTTCCGCCGCCAGCTCCGGGATCACCCGCGCCAGGTCGGCGCCGTCCTCGGCGAACGCGCCCTGCACCCGCAGCACCCCGGCCGCGCGGTCGGCCTTCAGGTCCACTCGCGCCACCAGGGAACCGTCCAGCAGGAACGGGAAGACGTAGTAGCCGTAGACACGCTTCGGCTCCGGGACGTAGATCTCGATGCGATAGCGGAAGCCGAACAGCCGCTCCGTCCGCGCGCGCTCCCAGATCAGCGGGTCGAACGGGCACAGCAGCGCCCGGCCGGACACCGCACGCGGGGTGCGCGCGTCGACGTGCCGGTACGCCGCAGCGCGCCAGCCGTCCACCGCCACCGGCTCCAGCACTCCGGCTTCGACCAGCTCCCCCACCGCCGTGTGGCTCACCTGGGGCCCGAGGCGGTAGTAGTCGCGCAGATCCGTTTCGGTCGCGACGCCCAACGCGCGCGCGGAGCGTTCGATCAGGCCGCGCGCCCCCTCCTCGGCCGACACCCGCGTGGACAGGATCTCCGGCGGCACCACGCGTTCGGTCAGGTCGTAGTGCCGTTCGAACGACTTGCGCGTGCCCGTGGTCAGCTGCCCGATCCCGAACATGTACTCGCAGACGCGCTTCACCACCGAGCGCTCCCACCACGAGCCCGGCCCGCGCCGCGCGGCCTCCGTCTCCAGCTCGCGCTCGATCCCGCCCGCGCCGATCGGGCCGCGTTCCTTGACCACCGCGAGGATCTCGTCGACCAGCCCCGGCGCCCCCTCGATCAGCGGGCCGTAGTGCTTCCACCAGCCGTCGCGCTTGGCGCCGGACCGGATCAGCGGCCAGTCCTCGACCGGCAGCAGGCTGGCCTCGTGCGCCCACGTCTCCACCAGCAACCGCGGCTGGCGCGACGAGTGCGTCCACGCCGCGTTGTCCACCAGTGCGGGCTCGTAAGCGCCCAGCCGGGAAAAGATCGGCATGTAGTGCGCGCGCACGGCGACGTTCACGGAGTCCAGCTGCAGCAGCTGGACCCGCGACAACACCCGTTTCAGGTGCCGCCTGGTCGGCTCCGCGTCCGGGCGGGGGTCGGCGAATCCCTGCGCGGCCAGGAACGTGCGCCGGGCCGCGTCGATGCTCATCGTCTGCATGATCCCGCCATCGTGCCAGCCACCACCGACACTTTTCGGCCACCCGATATCTTCAGGCCCATGAGCGACGCCGCAGTCCGCCCGGCCGACCTGGCCGACGTCCCCGAAATCGCCCGGATCCAGCTGGACACCTGGCGCGCGGCCTATACCGACCTCCTCGGCCAGAACGCGGTCGCGGGGCTCGACAGCGCGGAGCTCGAGGACACCTGGACCGAGACGATCGAGTACCCCGGCACCCAGGTCTACGTCGCCACCGAAGGCGAGTTCACCGTCGGGTTCTGCGTCGCCGGCCGGGCGCCGGAAACGGAGGTCGCGGACGCCGACGGCGACCTGCCCGAAGACGCGGACGTCACCGGGTTGATCGCTTCCCTGCTGGTGGAGCCGCGCTGGGGCCGGCGCGGGCACGCCGGGCGGCTACTCGCCGCGGCCGCCGCGGGGCTGCGGGCCGACGGCGCCGCGCGCGGCATCGCCTGGGTCGCCCAGGGCGACCACGCCACCCTCGCCTTCTACCGGCGGGCCGGCTGGCACCCCGACGGCACGGTCCGCACCCTCGACACCGGCGAAACGATGCTGCGCGAGGTCCGCCTCACCGGCACCCTCGACCTCGCGCTCACGTCGTGACGGGAACACCACCCAGCGCATCACGGAGTACATGAACACGCCCTCGCACGCGCCGGCGACGAGCCGCGCGAGGTGGTACTCGACGCCCAGCGCGGTCAGCCCGGCACCGACGCCGAGCAGGAACGCCGCGTAGTTGACGCCGATCGCGAGCACGTACAGCACCAGCTGGCGGCCGACCGCGGCGTGCGAATGGAAGTTGAAGGTCCGGTTCAGCACGAAGCTCAGCCCGAACGCGCACAGGTAGGCCAGCGTGATGGCCAGCCAGACCGGCCAGCCCAGCCATCCGTGGAACGCCGTCAGGAGCGTGAGGTCCACGCCGAAGGTGAAGCCGTTGATCAGGCAGAAGCCGAGGAACGTCGGCGCGACGATCCGGGAGAGACCCCACGGGAGTATGCGCACGACGGCCGCGCAGAGGTCGCTGAATCGGTCAGCGGGCGTCCTGGCTTGCTCGGCGGCCACCCCGCCAGCCTTCCAGCGGCAGGTGACGATCAGCCGTCCGGCAGGTGATCTTCTGGTGCCCGCCACCCGCCGAAGAGGGGGGTTAACCCCCGTGGATGGCCTATTTCCGGCTGCTAACTTGGAGAAATCGGCCTGAAGGAGGTGAACGCGATGAACTGGTTGCTCCTGACCTTCGCCGTCGCGTTCGGGTCCGCCATCGTGCCGCTGATCAACGCCGAGGTGTTCATCCTCGGGCTTTGCGCGTCTCAGCCGGGTTTGCACTGGCTGTGGCTGGGCGCCGCGGTCGCGGTCGGCCAGATCGCCGGGAAGACGCTGTACTACCTGGCCGCGCGCGGCACCATCAAACTCCCCAAGCCGCTGCACGACCGGCTCCACCGCGAACGCCCGCTGACCCCGCGCCGCGCACGCTGGCAGCTTCGGACCAAGCGGCTGCGCGGCTGGGTCGACGCGCTGCGCGAGCGCTGCCACCGGCATCCGCACTGGATGGCCGGGACGTACGGGGTGAGCTCCGTGGTGGGGCTGCCGCCGTTCATGGCCACGAGTGTGCTGGCCGGGCTGGTGCGGATGCGGCTGCTGACGTTCCTGACGACCGGGTTGGCCGGGCGGTGGGTCCGGTTCAGCTTGATTGCGGCGATGCCGGCGGTGTTCGCGGGCTGGGTCCACCACTCGTGAGTGGTAAATGCCGTACCCGCTCGTCCGGTGTGGTGAAGGGGACTTTCATCCCGTGAGATGAGAGGAAGGTCCCCTTCACAACGCGCGCCGGCCTGCGGTTCCGCTGGGGGCCCGGTGGTCGTGAGTGGTAAATGCCGTTAGAACGACATTTACCACTCACGAGACCCCAGCTCAGCGCGACTGCGCACGTCGCCCAAGTGAACGCACGAGAAGCTGCACGACGACCGTGCCCGCAACGGCGAGGGCGAACCCGCCGTCACGGTGAGCACCAGCGCGCCGGTGGCGATGGCCCGCGCGGGCAAATCCCACCACGGCAACGAAACCGGCGGCCGGTCGTACGGACGGTCCGCGGGCATCACGCGGATCGCCAGGAAAGTCGCCGCCAGGGTCAGGACAAGCCCGGCCCACGGCGGAACCCGGACCCGCGCGAACCCGAAATCGGCCGCGAGGCACCCGATCCAGCCGGCCAGGATCACCCCAGGCCACCGGAGGATCCCTGACAGGCGCGCGAAAACCACCGCGAACAACGCCAGCGTGATCAGCCCGAGCAGGGACGCCGAGGCCGCGTCGGCCACGAACGTGCTGCCGTGGTCGAGGAACGTGATGAACAGGATCGGCCCCGCCACCACGGGCAAAGCCACCAACGTACCCGCCAGCGCGGGACCCCAGCGCCGTCCGGCGAGTGACGACGCGACAACCAGGGCCGGAGCCAGCAGGAGTTTCAGCAACACCAAGGTCACTTACGGACATCCTGCCACAAGGGACCTCAGTGGTCGGCGGCCTCCAGGTCGACGGCCTTGCGCATGGTCTCCCGCGCCCGCCGCCGGTCCCCCGCGAGGTCGTAGGCGTACGCGACCCGGTACCAGGCGCGCCAGTCCTCCGGCGACGCCTCGAGCTCCGCGTGCCGCTCGTCGAACCAGGCGTCGGCCGCGGCGCGGTCCACCCGGCCGGATGGGCGGCGCGGCAGGTCCGAGACGTCCGGCAGCGCGCCCTCGGCGTCCAAGCGCCGGGACAGCCGCTGGATCTGGTTGCCGTTGCGCCAGGTCACCACCACGACCCAGACTCCCAGCACTGGCAAGAGAACCACGCCGACGCCGAGCGCGATCCCGGCCGGCTGCCCGGTTTCGAACAGCGCGACCGCCCGGCCTGCCAGCAGCACCAGGTAGAACACCAGCGCCGCCGTCATCAGCAGCGCGAAGTTACGGGCCTTCACAGGTCGAGCACATTCTCCAGGCCGACAGTCAGGCCCGGCCGCTTCAGCACCTCGCGCACACCCAGCAGCACGCCCGGCATGAACGACGAACGGTCCATCGAGTCGTGCCGGATCGTCAGGGTCTCCCCGTCAGCGCCGAAGAGGATCTCCTCGTGCGCGATCAGCCCGGGCAGCCGTACAGAGTGCACGCGGACGTCGTCCACCAGCGCGCCGCGCGCACCGTCCAATTCGGACGTCGTTGCGTCCGGCCCCGGCTCGATACCCGCCTCACGACGTGCCGAAGCGATCATCCGCGCGGTGTGCCCGGCAGTGCCCGAGGGCGCATCGGCCTTGCGGTTGTGGTGTAGCTCGATGACCTCGGCGGACGCGTAGAAGCGCGCCGCCTGCGCCGCGAAACGCATCGCCAGCACCGCGCCGAGCGCGAAATTCGGCGCGATCAGCACTCCCAGCGACGGCTTCGGCGCCAGCAGCCCTCGCAGCGTCGCCAGCCTGTCCTCGCTGAAGCCCGTCGTGCCGACCACCGCGTGGATGTCGTGCGCGATCAGGTACTCCAGGTTGCCCATCACCGCTTCGGGGTGGGTGAAGTCGATGACGACCTCAGCCTCGGAAAGCGCCGCGAAGTCGTCTCCGGCGTCCAGAGCCGCGACGAGCTTCATGTCAGCGGCACCTTCGACGGCGTTCACCACCGTCGCGCCCATCCGGCCGCGCGCACCGAGCACACCGACGTTGATGGTCATGAAGCGATCACCTCGTGCAGGTCGTCAGGAAGGTCGTCGGCGTGAGCGTACGGCCCCACGACCGCCGCGGCCGAGACGCCACCAGGACGTCCGAGCAGAGTGCGAGCCAACGCACACACCTCCTCGGTGGTCACCGCGTCGATCCGGGCCACGGTGTCGTCGACGCCGAGATAGCGGCCGTAGTTCAGCTCGTTCTTGCCGATCCGCGACATCCGCGAGGACGTGTCCTCCAGGCCCAGCACCAGCCCGCCGCGCAGCTGCCCCTTGGCGCGCTGGACCTCGGCCTCGGTCAGCCCGTCGACGGCGACCTTGTCCATCACCTCGCGGATCACGCCGGCGACCTCACCGAGCTTCTCCGGCTGGCAACCCGCATACACCGCCATGTGGCCGGTGTCGGAGTAGCTCGCGACAGAGGAGTACACCTGGTACGCCAGGCCTCGCCGCTCCCGGACCTCCTGGAACAGCCGCGAGCTCATGCCCCCGCCGACGGCCGCGTTGAGCACCGACAGCGCGAAGCGCCGATCGTCGTGGCGCGAAAGCGACTGCAGACCGAGCATCATGTGCACCTGCTCGGTGTCGTCGGTGTGCAGCGCGAGCTTCGGGATGTTCTTGATCCGGGCGCGGCCGTTGCGCGGCGCCACCGGCAGCCCGGCGCCGTTGAGCCGGTCACGCAAAGCCTTGCGCACCAAGCGAAGCACCTGGCCGTGCTCGAGGTTGCCCGCCACCGCGAGCACCATCCGCGGCATCGTGTAGCGGCGCTTGTAGAAGCCGCGCAACGCGCTCGCCGCCATGTCCGTGATGGACTGCTCGGTACCCAGCACCGGACGGCCCAGCGGGTGCTCACCGAGGATCGCGCTGACGAACGTCTCGTGCAGCAGGTCCTCGGGGTCGTCGTCGCGCATGGAGATCTCCTCCAGCACGACGCTGCGCTCGGTATCGACGTCGCGGTCCGCGCACAGGGCCTCGAACACGACGTCGGTGACCAGGTCCATGGCCAGCGGCAGGTCCGCGTCGAGCACCTGCGCGTAGTAGCAGGTGTGCTCCTTGGACGTGAACGCGTTGAACTCGCCGCCGACCGCGTCGATCTCCTCGGCGATCTGCGTCGCGTCGCGGTTGGCCGTGCCCTTGAACAGCAGGTGCTCGAGGTAGTGCGCGGCGCCGGCGACGGAGGCCGGTTCGTCGCGCGAGCCGATGCCGACCCACAGCCCGACCGTGGCCGAGCGCGAGGCCGGGACGTGCTCGGTGATCACCCGCAGACCACCCGCCAGGACACTGCGCTTGACGACCGCACCGTCCGAAGTGGACTCGAGCGTGCGGGTGGTGCCGACGGGCTGCTCGTGCCCGGAAACCTGACGCGCCATGGATCCCTATCTCCCGATGTCATGAAGGGACCCTTCAGGACATTTTTCGTCCCGAAGGGTCCCTTCATGACACTTCACATCGAACTACCAGCTTCTCAGGCGTCGGCCTTCTCGGCGTCGTCCGCAGGCGCCTCGGAGCCCTCGGCGGGCTTCTCGGCGGCTGCGTCCTCTTCCTTGACCACGATCAGGCTGATCTTGCCGCGGTTGTCGATGTCGGCGATCTCGACGCGGAGCTTGTCGCCCACGTTGACCACGTCCTCGACCTTGTTGATCCGCTTGCCGTTGCCCAGCTTGGAGATGTGCACCAGGCCGTCCTTGCCCGGCAGCAGCGAGACGAACGCGCCGAACGCGGCCGTCTTCACCACGGTGCCGAGGAAGCGCTCGCCGACCTTGGGCAGCTGCGGGTTGGCGATGGCGTTGATCAGATCGATCGCCGCCTCCGCCGACGGGCCGTCGGCCGCGCCCACGTAGATCGTGCCGTCGTCCTCGATCGAGATGTCGGCACCGGTCTGCTCGGTGATCGAGTTGATCATCTTGCCCTTCGGGCCGATGACCTCGCCGATCTTGTCCACCGGGATCTTCACGCTGGTGACGCGCGGGGAGTACGGGCTCATCTCGTCGGGGCCGTCGATCGCCTCGGCGATCACCTCGAGGATGGTCTCCCGGGCGTCCTTCGCCTGCTTCAGCGCGGCGGCGAGCACCTCCGACGGGATGCCGTCGAGCTTCGTGTCCAGCTGGAGCGCGGTGATGATCTCCTTGGTGCCCGCGACCTTGAAGTCCATGTCGCCCATGGCGTCCTCGGCACCGAGGATGTCGGTCAGCGCGACGTAGCGCGTCTCGCCGTCGACCTCGTCGGAGATGAGGCCCATCGCGATGCCCGCGACCGGCGCCTTGAGCGGCACACCGGCGTTGTACAGCGCCATGGTGGACGCGCAGACCGAGCCCATCGAGGTCGAGCCGTTGGAGCCCAGCGCCTCGGAGACCTGACGGATCGCGTACGGGAACTCGTCCCGCTTCGGCAGCACCGGCAGCAGGGCGCGCTCGGCGAGCATGCCGTGGCCGATCTCGCGCCGCTTCGGCGAACCGACGCGGCCGGTCTCGCCGGTGGAGAACGGCGGGAAGTTGTAGTGGTGCAGGTAGCGCTTGTGCGTCTCCGGGGAGAGCGAGTCGATCTGCTGCTCCATGCGGAGCATGTTCAGCGTGGTGACGCCCAGGATCTGGGTCTCCCCGCGCTCGAACAGCGCCGAACCGTGGGCCCGCGGGATCACGGCGACCTCGGCGGCCAGCGACCGGATGTCGGTCAGGCCACGGCCGTCCATGCGGATCTTGTCGGTGAGGACCCGCTTGCGCATGATCTTCTTCGACAGCGCCTTGAACGCGGCACCGATCTCCTTGTCGCGACCCTCGAAGGCTTCGCCCGCGCCGAGCCCGACCTTCTCCAGCACCGCGGCCTTGACCTGGTCGGTCGCCTGGTCACGGTCCTGCTTGCCGGCGATCTGGAGCGCGTTCGCCAGGTCGTCGGTCGCGATCGCGGCGACGGCCTCGAAGGCGTCCTGCTCGTAGGCCAGGAAGACCGGGAATTCACCGGTCGGCTTGGCGGCCAGCCCGGCGAGCTCCTGCTGCGCCTCGCACAGCGCCTTGATGAACGGCTTCGACGCCTCGAGGCCCTCGGCGACCGAGACCTCGTTCGGGGCCTTGGCACCGGCGGCGATCAGGTCGAGCGTGTTCACGGTGCCCTCGGCCTCGACCATCATGATCGCGACGTCGTCACCGACGATGCGGCCGGCGACGACCATGTTGAAGGTCGCCTTCTCCAGCTGGCTCCAGGTCGGGAACGCGACCCACTGGTCCTCGATCAGCGCGACGCGCACGCCGCCGACCGGGCCGGAGAACGGCAGGCCCGCGAGCTGGGTCGACGCCGAAGCGGCGTTGATCGCGAGGACGTCGTACGGGTCGTCCGGGTTGAGGCTCTGGACGGTGATGACGACCTGGATCTCGTTGCGGAGACCGTCGGTGAACGACGGGCGCAACGGCCGGTCGATCAGGCGGCAGGTCAGGATCGCGTCGGTCGAGGGACGGCCCTCGCGACGGAAGAAGGCGCCCGGGATGCGGCCGATGGCGTACATCCGCTCCTCGACGTCCACCGTGAGGGGGAAGAAGTCGAAGTGGTCCTTCGGGTGCTTCGACGCCGTGGTGGCCGAAAGCAGCATGGTCTCTTCGTCGAGGTAGGCGACGACCGAGCCGGCGGCCTGCCGGGCGAGGCGCCCGGTCTCGAAGCGGACGGTGCGGGTGCCGAAACGGCCGTTGTCGATCACGGCTTCGGTTTCGTGCACGGTGACTCCGGTGGAGTCGGTCATAGGGTGTATCTCCTCTTTTGTGCCTTCATTCGGCGCGAGTCTCCCACCATGGGACCCATTTCGCCTGGGGACGCTCGAGGAGTGAGGCCGGTCTTCGATCGAAGCCCACGGGCCGCTGCCCGGGAGCCACTACCGAGGACCGGCGGACGGGTTCCTCTTCACGCACTCGCACCGCTGGGTGGTACTGCACCGAGGGGGAGCGACCGTCGGTCACTCCCCCTCGGGTTGAAGCTATCGGCGCAGGCCGAGGCGCTGGATCAGCGCACGGTAACGCTCGATGTCCACCTTCATCACGTAGTTCAGCAGCCGGCGGCGACGGCCGACCAGCAGCAGGAGCCCGCGACGGGAGTGGTGGTCGTGCTTGTGAGCCTTGAGGTGCTCGGTGAGGCCGACGATGCGCTTGGTCAGCAGCGCGACCTGGGCCTCGGGAGATCCCGTGTCCGAGTCGTGCACGCCGTACTCGGCAAGGATCGACTTCTTCTCATCGGTGGACAAAGCCACTTGTGGTGCTCCTTGAAATCAGTGCCGTGAGGCCCGAACCACACCGCGCGGCCGGGTAGTCGGTCACGGCCGCCACGGACTGCAGCCGGACCCGGTTGTCGAGGTTACCAGCCCGCTGATCAGGACCTTCGGGCGCGGTTCAGCTCGAAGGACCGCACCACCCGGTAGCGGATCCCGTCCGGCTCGCGCTCGCTGCTCATCAGTGCCACCTCGGTGGCCTGCCAGCTGCGGCTCGTGAAGCCGGAGAGCCGCCACGTCCAGGGCTTGGCCAGCCCGGGACGCTCCCGCGCGAACCTCGCCAAGGTGAGGTGGGGCCGGTAGGGCCGGTCCTCCTCGTCGGCGCCCGCAGCGTTCGCGAGCGGCGGGAGGTCGTCTCCGGCGACAGTCAACCACAGCACCCCGGGGAACGTCCCCGCATTTTCCAGCCGGACGTCCACCGGACTCCGGCCGGCGAGCCGCTGCGCGAGCCACTCGCCCCGGGCTTCCGGATCGTCCTCGCCGTAGTAGGCGAGGGTGACATGCCAATTCGCCGGGGGTGACCAGCGAAGATCGCTGCCGGTCTCGCCGAGCTCGGTCGCGAGAGCCGCGAGCACGTCGTCCGGCGGGATCAGTGCGGTGAAGAGGATCAAGAACCTGCCCCGGCGCGGCGCAGCAGGTCGGCGAGCGCCGGGAAGTCGTCGTCGAGGCGCTTGGCGGCTTCGTTGAGGTCCTCGTCCTCGGCGACGTCGCGGATCGCGGTGAGCACGGCGTCGTCGGAGCCGAGCGGGATGTTGTCCCGGCCGACCGTCGGGCGCGAGTCGCGGACGTCCTCCAGCGCGGCCTGCATGGCCTCGCGGTTCCCGGCCGCGACATCGGGCACGAGGATCTTGCGCTCGAGCATGATCATCCGGGCGAGCACCACGGGGTTGCCGATCTTCGCCCGGCGCCCGCTCATCACCTGCGAGAGCATCGGGGCGCTGATGCCGAGGACCTCGGCGAGGAACGCCTGCGAAACATCGAACGCGACGACGAGTCTGCGCACCCGGTCCCCGAGCGGCTCGCCGTACCACTCGCGCTGCAGCGCAATGTTCCGCTGGACGATCTTGTGGTCCTCCACCAGTTCCGCTCCCCTAAACCCGCTACGTTCCGTGTCCTGCTCGCGCCCGTGAGCATTTTGCCACCGCGATCACGCCGATGGGCGCGAAATGCCGCATTCCGCCCCGGTCGGGGCCCGTTCACCCGTCCTCGGACAGCGCCTTTCTGGTCTCGACCACGTCTTCGTCGATCTGCGCGACCAGCCCCGCCGAGTCGGCGAAGCGCACCTGGTCCCGCAGCCGGGTGACGAAGTCGAGCGCCACGTGCTGGCCGTAGAAGTCCTCCTCGACGTCCAGCACGAACGCCTCGACCGTGCGCTCGCGCCCGGAGAACGTCGGGTTGGTGCCGACCGAGACCGCGGCGCGCAACCGGCGGTCCGGCTCGGCCGAGCGGGTGCACCAGGCGCTGTACACGCCGTCGGCCGGGACGGCCGCGAAGCGCGGGGTCGACAGGTTCGCCGTCGGGTAGCCGAGTTCGTGGCCGCGGCCGTCGCCGCGCACGACGATGCCCTCCAGCCGGTGCGGGCGGCCGAGCGCCTCGGCGGCGGCCACGACGTCACCGGCGTCGATGCAGGACCGGACGTAGGTGCTGGAGAAGGTGATCTCACCGTCCTGTTCGGACTGCGAGGTCTCGGGCAGCGCCTGGCCCTGCAGCTCGGCGCCGTACGCGGCGAACCCGAAGCGGCGGCCGAGCGTGCGCAGCAGCGCGACGTTGCCCGCCGCCTTGGCGCCGAAGGTGAAGTTCTCGCCGACCAGCACCGCGGCCGCGTGCAGCCGGTCGACGAGCACCTCGTGCACGAACTCCTCCGGCAGCAGCCGGGACAGCTCGAGGGTGAACGGCAGCACGGCGAACACGTCGACGCCGAGCTGCTCGACGAGCTCCGCCTTGCGCCGCAGCGTCGTCAGCTGCGCCGGGTGGCTGCCCGGGCGCAGCACCTCCGACGGGTGCGGGTCGAAGGTCAGCACCACGCTGGGCAGGCCGCGTTCGGCCGCCGCGGCCGCGGTGCGGCTGATCAGTTCCTGGTGCCCGCGGTGCACGCCGTCGAACACGCCGATGGTGACCACGCACCTGCCCCAGCCGCCGGGAAGGTCCCCCAGCCCACGCCACCGCAGCACGCCAACTCCCCAAGTCCGCTGTCCCGTCGTGCCCACCCTAGGCGGGCAGCAGGACCACCACCGCACGGGACACACCTTCGGTGTCCGCGGCCAGCGCGAGGACCCGGCCGTCCGGGCCGAACAGGCCGTAGGTGCCCTCGATCCCGGCCGCCGGGATGCGCTGGCCGTGCCGGATCGCGCGGGCGGTCGCGGTGTCGAGGTCGCGGCGCGGGAACGCGGCGGCGACGGCGTCGTCGAGGTCGAGGCTCAGCTCGGGCGTCTCCTCGAGCTGGTCCAGGGTGCGGGCCTTGACCAGGGTGAACGGACCGACCGTGGTGCGGCGCAGCGCGCACAGGTGGCCGCCGACCCCGAGGTCGTCGCCGAGGTCGCGGGCCAGTGCGCGGACGTAGGTGCCGGAGGAGCACTCGACGATCGCGTCCAGCTCGAGGT
>Ga0307507_10009070_pt1 | contig 13405 bp, 6 predicted proteins | sample 7_EM_MG_FD_207223 | JGI IMG/M metagenome (GOLD analysis project Ga0307507, IMG submission 207223) | Populus trichocarpa ectomycorrhiza microbial communities from riparian zone in the Pacific Northwest, United States - 7_EM | ecosystem: Host-associated > Plants > Roots > Unclassified | place...
GTGAACTTTAGGGTCTGTGAGATTAGTTAAGGTACATACAAGCTGGTCCAAACACCCATGTTAATAATAATAAAAAAATACAATGTTAAAAAAAAATGTCAATTTGTTTTTAATTGTATTTAAAGAAAACTACAATACCATTGAAAAAAGTGAAAAAATAGAAAAAAGAATAAGCATTTTTAAAGTGTGTTTAAAGTAAATATAACACTCTTAAAAAAAAAGAGAAAGATTATTATTTAAAACAACTAAGATGTTATTTGATATTTTATTGTTCATATAATAATAAATCATTTTACTATATTTTTAATTAATTTCATGCCACGTGTACAATGCTAAAAGATAAGAGTTTGGATATGCACACCAACAATATTTTTTTTTCAAAATCCAGATGACATATTGTCTGGATACTTTTTTAAAAAAAATAAAAGGGTAGAAATCATTTCGCTTGCTTCCTTTAATAATAATAATAATAAAAAGGGCTAGGGACGTACATGTCGGCATGCTATGATAGGCCAAGTGCAATGCTTGGCCCTTTCATGTCTTTTTTTTTTTTTTTTAAATTTTGGTTTTTGTTTAGTACTCCGAGAAAAACTCACAAAAAATACTTACTTTTTTACTTTTGATATGATTCTAAAATACCATTATATATTTTATTTGAATTTTACTAAATTGTTCTGGCAATTATTATGTATCTGTTTAAAAATAATAGTTCAAGAAAATTCAATTCACATTTTTTATTATTCGTAAAATTTTTAAATATATTTTTAACATAATTTTATCGCATTTATAATATTTTTAACTTTGGATCATTCATAAAATATGAATATAGTATTTTGATAAATATTTTTAAAATTACTTTAATAATTATAAAATATTTTTTTTTTAACCAAATAATGAATGTGTTATATATATTGAGTTTTTTGTTTCTTTCCTGTATATATAAATTCTAGGATCATATTGATGATGCAATGCATATAAGCGAAAGGAATACAAGTGGGGACTAGAAAGTGTCAAAGCAAGAGTTCATCCACTGAGCTCCGCGGCTTATGTCCCAGCGGCAGAGGCAAGGTTCCTTATCTCTGTTATTTGGGTTCGAGTCTCAGCGTGCACGCCTGTCATCCCCATGATATTTTACCTGTTTACTAGGCTTGTAGGGTTTTCAGTGGATTCGAAAATTAATTGTGGTGCGCGTAAGCTAGCATGACACCCCAGATTAAAAAAAAAAAAAGTTGATCCACTGAGTCCTTTTGTATGCAAATTATTTATCATCAATAATTTCTATTTATTTAAATTAAAATAAATGGCAGTTATTTTATAATGTTCATTATGCTAAGAGTTTTTTTTATATTATAATTTTTTATATTTTCAAATCATTTTAATATATTAATATTAAAAATAAATTTTAAAAAATAAAAAATATCATTTCTATTTATTTTTAAATAAAAATCATTTTAAAAAAATAACCACACTAGCTTACTTTAAACGTGGAAACAGAGTTGAACTCAAGTGGAAGTTTACAATTGCAAGTTGATGACAATATGGATGGATGAGAGTACTCGTAAGCTTCCTTCCAGCATGCTTCACTATTAAAAGAAAGACTTCCACTGGTCAACGACGACGAAGCCGACCATTTCTGCCTATAGTTTAACGCGTGTTTCATTCTTTCATGTCTGAAAGATAACAAGAAAGAATCCAAAGCTGCAAATTCCCGAAAAAATCGAAAGCCAGTGATGGGTACTGTCAAGCTTGGAGAGAACATGGAGATCAAAGAAGTGGTTATCCAGAAAGCATGCTCAATGGCCATGAATGCTCACAAATCTCCAGAGAAGCAATATCTTTCTAAAAAGATTAGAACTTCATCATCTGAAGTTGTCTTTAGCTTTCCTGGATCTTGGTCTGTAAATGATTGGTTTGCTGGAACTTCCTTTGGAGAAACGAAGATGGATCCTCAGCTCTTTCCTTCTCTCAAATATGTTGGTCTTGATGTAACTGCTACTGTAAACGAAGTCTTTCTCAATAGATTCAAAGCAGTTTTGGCTAATCCACAGTTCCAAATTGAGGTATCTGAATCCACTTTCTTGTCATTTATGTTATTATAATCAGTTGTGAATTTTCTTTTTTTAGGGAATATATTTCTTTCTTTCTTTTTTTCCCCTTTTTTGTGTGTTTGTTCATCAATTTTTCCTTGTGGATATGATGCTAATGTGTGAAGAATTTTTAGGTTCTACAACTGCATCTGTATTCTTGATTGAAAACCTTCTGAGAAGCTAATTGAATTCCATGAGAAGAAGTACAAATTGATAAGATTTACATGTGTTAAATGGAAACTGATGGAAATTAGAATATAATTAACAAGAAAAAATTAAAATAATTGCTGAATCATAAGAAATTAACTTCGATCTGATGCTGGTTTTCAATTTTCTTAGGTGGAAAAAGCTGCGACAGACAGGAGGCAAATTGTATTTACAGGCCACTCTTCAGGAGGGGCAATTGCCATACTGGCAACAATTTGGTTCTTGGAAGAGCAAATTAGAAAAAGCTCCAACTGGATTGCGCCACTCTGTCTGACTTTTGGATCTCCACTTGTTGGTGATCGCATTATAAACCTTGCACTTAGGCGTGAAAACTGGTCTCGCTACTTTGTGAATTTCGTTATGAGATGCGACATTGTTCCTCAGATTTCACTCAGTCCACTCTCTTCCATTAATCAAAAACTGCAGCAAGTTCTTGATTACTTTAATCAAAAAGCGCAACAACCTCCTAATGAAGCTCCAGCTTTCTATGTAACTGTGGTGAAAAATGCATCGTCTGTTGCTAATTATGCTGCCTGTAAGATCATGGGAAGCACGAATCCTTTATTGGAGACTATATCAAGTTTCATTGAACTGAGTCCTTACAGACCCTTAGGGACCTATGTTTTCTGCACAGGAAATGGGAAACTTGTTGTCTCAAGTAACCCAGATGCTGTGCTGCAAGTACTGTACTATGCCTCCCAGTTGAGCACTGGAGAAGCAAGAGAAAGAGTGAAAGTTGCCCAAACAAGCCTAAGAGATCATTTGAACTACGGAAATGACTTGCAAGAATACTTAAAAATGTCAATTGTAACATGTTTATATCAGCATCATCCAGAAGCACTTCCGTTATCTTCGAATGTTGGAAATGTTGAGCGTGGGAGAGTTGATGTGGCCTTGAATGACCTAGGCCTGGTAAGTTCTTTCAATCCCTGCTAAGTTTGTACTCAATTTCATATACATGTTCACTCCTCACAGCTTGGTTTGATTTATCCTAGCAAATTTTAGCTGGTTATAAGTTTCAGTATATAGGAAATAACAATACCAAACTTGGAATGCTTAAATTTCTGCTGAAACTGAACATAAAATTGCGGTTAGTTGATGCCCACAAATTTTATAAATGCTAAGTGTTTGGGATTCCAGAGTGAAAGAGCCAGACTGTGCATTCATGCTGCTGAAGCGTTAGAGAAGCAGAAGTTGAGGAACCAGGCATCAATTGAAGAAAAGCAGAAAGATATTGAGAAATGTTTAGATAAGCTAGAAGCGTACAAAAAGAAGGGTGCACTCAAAGTTGGCTATTATGATGCCTTCAAGAGTTCAGAACAAAAGGAGGATTTCCATGCTAATGTAGAGAGGCTTGAGCTAGCAGGTATATGGGATGAAATAATAGAAATGCTGAAAAGGAATGAACTCCCCGATGAGTTTGAGGGCCGGAAGACATGGATAGATCTTGGTACCAGGTATCGTCGCATTGTTGAACCCTTGGATATTGCTAATTACTATCGACACCTCAAGAATGAAGACACAGGGCCCTATATGGGAAAGGGCAGGCCAAGACGGTATAAATGCACCCAAAGATGGCGGGAGCATGCTGAGCGATTGCCGCATGAAGTTCCAGGATCCTGTTTTTGGGCTGAGGTAGAGGAACTGTGCATTAAAACAAGCTGCCAGGGAATTAAAGAAAGCATTTCTCACCTAAATACCAAAGTCAAAAAGTGGATTAAAGATGGGGAACTGGGTGTTGATGTTCTGTTGGAGAATTCCACCTTTAATAAATTGCTGAAACAACATTTCCTGACAAACTTTTCTCAGGATCTTGACCTAAGGAAGGAGTTGCATGTGCAGGGATTTGCAGATGCGTAACTAATGTTATTCCGAGCCTTGTACACACCTGAGCAAGAACTTTATCTGTATTAGATATTTTATTGTTATCTGTTCCACCCTGCAAAATAGTGTGAAATAAAATGCTTTTTTGATCAATAATAAAGGCAGAAATGAATTTTCAGCTCTTAAAAACCTGCTTAAACAAGTTCATTTACCAGTTCTGAGATACAGGCCATCACCTGCAATTACTTATTTTGTTCTAATCCTTCAGTAGGAGCCCTTCTGCCGACAGGAGAGAAGTGCAAAACATCTCGACCAGACGAGGAACTGCATTAGTATGCTGAATTACACTCCTATTCAAAGGGAAAATGACATCTTTGATCGAGTGATCATGGTAGATTAGCTTCGGAACCAAGAAATTCAAATTGACAACAGAGTATAAATCAATTTGTATCGATTATTTCTGCGTGGACTTACAAGTCCTGCAACAGAGAACTGGGAGGAATTCGCTTCCACCCATAGTCCCCTGCCAACCTCGTTTGACTTCTACTCGGCAGAAACCAAACACAACATCATGGAGAGTTGTATCCCACTCAATGAAATAAAATAAAAACATAGCAAATGTCAAATATTAGAGAATAAGAAATTTGTGATTGCAAAGAAGAAATCTGTTGAAATTTGCTTGATTGCCTGCCTAATAGATGCCGATCCGTCATCATGAATATTTTTACATGCTGGATTTCATGAAAACAATGTCTGGTCAGCGGTGCAAGGAATAAAAGAAAAGTAATTAAGTAAAAGCATCAACATTACAGAAATTATATTCCTATCATCAGATCATCCACCCACTTCCAATTTGGCTAATTCAATATGGTTATGAAGATGTGAAATTCCTAGTGGGGGATGCTAGGATGTTCGAGCTGTATGGATATTAGTCTCCAAAAACCACGCATATTTTTGTTCCCTTATCCTCACTCAAGCTTCTAACCTCCAATTGGAATGCCTTAATTGGATCAAACTCCAACTATTTAACTTGTTGCAACCCATTCGCCTCAAGGACCTGAAGAATTCCAGTAGATAATGTTTTAATTTCATATGCATTAAGTTTATTTTTGCGTTTTGAGAATATTTTTTACTTTTTATTAATATTTTTTGGTGTTTTTATATTATTTTGAAGTGTTACTAATATTAAAAATAATTTTTAAAAAATAAATAAAATATTTTTTTAATATATTTTCAAGTAAAACAGAAATAAATTTTTTTTTTTTGGTAAAAATTTCAAACACCGTATTACTCACATACCGTACCAAATAAGTTCAAAAAAAAGTAAAAGAGGAGAAGGTGAAGGCGTTGTAGAAGGCATGTGTTCCAAAACCAAAACAAGAAGAAAAGAATCTTAGGTCTAAATTTCTGAAGCTTCAAGTTCTTCGTAAACCTCAAAAGCTGCAAATTTGACTAGAATAAAAAGAGCTCATGGGCACCCTTAAGATTGGAGAGGTCGTGGAGATCAACAAACAAGTCATCAAGACAGCGTGTTGATGTCCATGAAGGCTCACAAATCTCCAGATAAACATTATCTCTCTAAAAAGATTAACGAATCATCGTTTATTTTTAGCTTTCCTGGTTCTTGGACCTTCCAGCTATTCCCTTCCCTCAAATATACAGGTCTTGATGAAACTGCTACATGCGACGAAGCTTTTCTCAAAAGATCCAAAGCAGTTTTGGCTAATCAAACGCTTCAAAAATGAGGTATCTGAGTCCACTATATTCTGGCCATTTGATTTCCGTTTTGTTACTGTCAGTTGTGATTTTCCTTTAGATATCCTAAATCTTTCCATGTAAATGTATATGTATTTTATTATTTATTATTATTTTTTGGTAATTTCCATGCATATATGTTTTGTTATTTTCATCCAATCTCATAATTGTTTGATGGTTATGGTTATTGGCTTTGAAATTCATTTCACTTTCCTTGTGGTTATGGCATGTAAAATGTAAGATGCTAGTTGAGTTCTTCTATGGGAAAATAGTTGCTGATACGATTGACAACAGTGTTATTTGGGAAACTAATCAACGTAGGAAAATGTAGAATTACGGACAGCACATAGCGATCAACATGAAAAACTAACTCCAGGGTGTTGTTGGTTTCCAATCTTCTCAGGTAGAAAAAGCTGTGACTCGCAGGAAGCAAGTTGTGCTTGCAGGCCACTCTTCAGGAGGGGGCTATTGCCATCCTGGCAACAATTTGGTTCTTGGAACTGTACGTTCGACAAGGCTCTAAAGATACATCTCCTCTCTGTTTTACGTTTGGTTCTTCCCTTGCTGGCGATCGCACCATGAGCCATGCGCTTAGGCGTGAAAAATGGTCTCGCTACTTTTTTGAATTTTGTTACAAGATATGACATTGTCCCTCCCTCGGATTTCACTCACTCCTCTCTCAGCTATTGAGCAACAGCTGCAGCAGGTTCTTGATTTTTTCAATCCAAAATCCAAATTTTACAAGCAAGAACATGCGGATCAAGTTCCAGGTTTCTTTGTTATTGTGATGGAAAATGCATCGTCTGTTGCTAGGTATGCTGCCTGTAATACCATGGGGAGCCCAAACCTGCTTTTAGAGACTCTATCAAGCTTCATTAAATTAAGTCCCTACACACCCTTAGGGACCTATGTCTTCTGTAATAGGAAACTTGTTGTCGAAAGTAATCCAGATGCCATTTTGCAAATACTGTTCAATTCTTCTCAGTTAAGCACCGTAGAAGAAAAGGTGACAGTTGCCAGAGGAAGTCTAAGAGATCACTTGAACTACAAAAGCAAATTGTATCTAGTTTTGATCATGGTCATCTAGAAGCACTTGTATTATCTTTAAGTTGATAATGCCTCAGGTGGGCTAGGCCTGGTAAGTTTTGCTTCTTTGCTCCTCACATGATCGGTCGTCAAAAAGATGGTTAGTTATCATGCTTAATTTATCTGGATACACAGGAAGTAACAGTGAGTTGGAATCCACAAAATTTGCTGAAATTGGACATATTAGTTTCAATAGCAATCATGACTGACTGATGACCACAGCTTGTAATGGTGTCTTTTATTTGGTATGCCAGAGCGACAGGGCCAGACTCTGTATTAGCGCCGCTAAAGAACTAGAGAAGCAGAAGCTGAGGAACCAGGCTGTAATCGACGAAAAGAAGAGAGATATTGAGGAAAAAATACAGAAGCTAGAAGCGTACAAAAGCAACTGCGAACTTAGCAAAAGCTGCTATGATGAAGAAGAATTGTACTACAAATGTTTCCATCTACTTCTGTGGTTTGTACCATATATTTTTTCGTATGGAGACTTGAAGATGTTAAAAAGTGATTGTTTCTGATGCCAGAACAAAAGTTAGTTCACAAATTAAGACACAGGCATCGTTCAACAGAATAAACAAATTTGCATGGCAGGTATGGGGAAAATAGAACTGTATTAGGACGCTCTCTTGACATGGCTGTAGAGTGAATAAAAACCGTCAGCTGAAACCAGCTCTATTTGGTAAAATCAGATTTAAAACCTTATCGCATAAGACCATATCAAGTAAATTCAAGAATGTTGAAGGAGATTAGGTTCCTCACTGTTCTGTTTTTACTCTCAAACAATCGCAGATTATTATTTACAGTTCATCTTCTGCTCAGCCTTCTTTGGCCTGGCCTGGTTCATCCTGTTGATTATAGTTTTTAATAAGATAATTTCCATCTTTAAGACAGTACTGATCCATCATCATGAATTTCAACACAGTCGGATTTTGCAGAAACTATGATGCTGATCGGATGCTGACGACTAGAAGATTATGAATATGCTAATAGCAGGATTAGAGCAATTTTTTTTTTTTTACAGTTCTGTCATCTGTTCACATTCAACCTGGCTAATTCAACGAGGTAAAAAATACAGTACGTAGATTTTCTAACTGGACGTTATTTATGGATTCTTCAGTTTCTATAAACCCAATGGGACACTCTTGTCGGCTACCCTTTTTCTCTATAAAAAAATGTTGATCACATGTATCCAAAAAATCCAAAAAAAAAAAACACACACACACACACACACACACACACACAAAGGGACACGTTTTGTAATCTATTCCTCGTTCAAGCTGTCCTGTCACTGGACAAAGCCAAACAAAAAGACCACGCAGAAAATGGTTTTCTTGCAAGAAAAATTTTAAAGGCTTAATTAATTTTATTGAGGACTTAATTGCAAGAAAAATTGATATTTGAAGTCAATTTAAATTTTAATGAGAAGAAATTAAAGTCTAGAGGTCGATTTGCAATTTTAAAGAGTTAATTTGGTCAAATTAGGGGCTTAACTGCGTAAATATTGAAGTTTGATAGACAATTAGGGACTTGATTGAAGAAATAAAAAAACCAAAGACTAAATTGAAAAAAAACACGTAATTGTAGTAGGGGCTGAAATTGACTACATCAAGGGTTAAATTGAAGAAAATTGAAAGTTTGATGGTCAATTAAGGGTTCAAGTGCACAAATCAAAAATCAAGGACCAAGATGAAAATGACGCTAAGCTTTGGGCCGATGATTGAGTTTGGTAGGGGTGAAATTGCATGAAATTAAGAGTTTGGGAGGCAATTACGGGTGCAATTCAAAGCAATTGGAAGAATAGGGACTAAAATAAAATTTGTCAGATCCCAAATTAAAAACCCTAATTTCTAGGTGTTAACCTAAACGACGTGTCGTTCAGTCACTGTTTAGCTTTTTCTTCGACAATTTTGACTGATTAAGTAGCCATTTTTAAGCGAATAAAAGTGGCGTTTCCGACTACTTTGGAGACTGTAACCACCATCATTCAACTGAGAAACATCCCCTCTACAGAGATTAGTTACTCCTATCAAACACTTATATCTCATTTTCTTCAACGAACTCAACAACATCTTGTCATCGATTAGCCATCACTACATTTTTAAATTTTAGGCCGATCGAGTTAACACTTTCAAACGAATAAATATGGAGCTATAGACCTTTAAATTGAGTAAAGATGGATCCAAATGAAAGGTGTGTACCCCCCTACCAAGATTAGGTGGTCTTCAACAACGATGACATTAGAGTTGCTTCGAAGAAGTCTCGAAACTGATCAACTCAGTTATCGATGATTGTAATACCCATTTCACAAAATCACTAATTTTTTTCATGTGTTCAAACTTCAAGCCTTATCAATAGGTTCTTATCAAATGTTGTCTACGTTTCTCTCAAGATCAAAAGATTAGAAACAAGCTCTATAGTCTTCAAATTTGGAAAACCACTAAAACCTCCAAAAACTAAGTTTGTTGCAAAACCACTATTGAAAAACCAGCATGGGTATAGAACTCAAAGCTGTGAAATATACTCCAGAACCCTTTCATATCAAAGGACTAAGCTTTGATTAATCTATATTGAACCCATCAAAAACCCTATAAATGCCCCCTGAAAAATCAGATCAAAAATAAAAGAAAGAGGAGAGAAAAAGATTGATAAAACATCTCCAAAGTGTGAAGGTTTAAGAGTCTAGATAAGGATTTCCACAACTTTGAGAGAAAATAACAAACTTGAAAAAGAAGAAACTAAAAAGCAATAACCATTGTTTGAGCTTGGAAGGTATAAAACATTCATTTATCCTTGTAGATGATGTCCATGAGGCATTATATTACTTTTAGCTTTGATTTTAATTAATGCATAGAATGTTTATTTTTCTTTGTTTGATCCTGTTTGGAATTGTCTGTTAATGTTGCTGGATGTTTAGAATATGTTTGGATGTTTAAATTAAATGAAATAAATTGATTTGGAAATCTGGCAGTATGGTTATTGATTTTTTTAGGTTTGTTAGTGTGTGTTCTTGGTTTCTAGGCATGATTTGAGTTCCAAGTGTTTAAAGAGTCAATTTTGAATCGAAATTTGATATTTTTATAGGCTGTTTCAAGTTGGCAATTTTGAAGTTTAGAACATCTTGCATAATTTTGATGTTATTTGTCAGTTTTTTTTTATTCAAACATGTTTGGTTATGGTTGTGCAACTTGTTAGAATGAAGAAATCATGTATTAGAAGTAAAAAAAATAATCAGTTTTGGAGGCTTGATAGTGTGTTGAGTTTCTGGGCTATTTTTTAGCAGTATTCTTCGTGTTCTTGGAAAGAAAATTGACTGAACTCCATGATTTGGACCAATTTTAGTCCAATTCTTTAAATATAATCCTTTGTGCGACTTTATTAGTCAATAATCTAGGATTTATTTGCATCAATAACATGTTTTCAGTAAGTTTTAATTATAGGGTTTTGGTTTTGAACCAAAACTCATTTTGACAAAATTGTGGTTTTTAAGTAATAATCGAAATGCATGAATGCTAAATTATTGATCATTGAATGATTTTCAACATGTATGTCTTTCGTTAGTCCATATCTGGTCTGATTTGAAATCTATGTAGCTGGGTTCATGTTGAATGTTCTTTAGCGTTCTTTATGTTCTTTGTTTTCAAAGTTTTGATCCATTTTGATTAAAAAAAATTTGAGTTTGTGTTTTTTTAAGTTTGATTTCATTTTGGATTTTGGTTTAGGTTTTGATTTGTTTTTCGGGTCAAATCAATGGAGTTTGGTTCGGTTTATGGTCAAACCAAAAGTTTCGGGTCAACCCGGTTGGGTCAAAATCAGGTAAAAAATTAAGACCCTATTTGGCTGGCAATGTTTTTGCTAAAGGTTTTCTTTGGGTTAAGGGTGTGTTTGGCAAACACTTTTTAAGCTTATTTTAGCAGTTTTGGTTTTAGAAAAAATGAGTTTTTGCCAAATATAACCTTAAAAAAAAATCATGCTTGTTGCATAAAACCTAATCTTTATATAAAAAAAAAATGCATTTTTATTTATAAAAAAGAAAAAAGAGAAAAGAGAAGAAAAAAAATTTAGCATTGTTTTAGAAAATGTTTTGTATTTCTTTGCATTATTTGTGAAATTTACAAGTTTGTAAAATTCCTTAAGGATTTGGCTAATATTTCAATAACCCTAAGCTTTCTTCTTCTTCTTTATTTTTGAAAATTAATAGTCAACATTCTGGTATAAATGTTGAACTTACAAGTAGGCTAGTATTCAAATCAGGAGTTGACTAAGAAATTCTTTAATATTCACCAATTTTAATTGGGTATTTTTTCACCACAATATACGAGTTATGAGAAAATACTTTTGTCTTTCAGGATAAGTGAACCCTATCAGGGCATATAAATGGATTCTTCCTATAAGGATTTATCTGGATATAAGAGCCCATAATAAATTCAAAATGTCAGTTTTGTTCATGAGCATAAATCTTTATCATGATCCATAGATGAACCACCTGCTAGAAACCCATCAACAACTTTAAACCATATCCAGACCACATAATACAGTTTACCTCGGGTAAGGTGCGCTAGAGGAATTAATATCTTTCTTGGTCACAACCAATCCCTTACCTTAGAATTTCTGATAAGACTAGTCTACTCGAGTCTCACAGTGACCCTAAACCAAACAACTAGGTGGCGACTCCTTGACCCCAATGTACGACACATTAAATTGATTGAATAAAATAAAAATAAAAAATAATTATGCAAGACTACACATATTAGAAATATTATTTTAAAATAAACATCTTTTATTTTTAAAAAAAATAGTTCATTTATACATAAGATAAAAAAAAATTATAAATGAATCAGAAAAAACCTTTTCGAAAATTAAATGCATAGCTAAAAAATAATCATCATTTAAAAGAAGATATCTAAACAAAATAAAAGAGAGAAGGGGTTTCTATCTAAATATAATTTTTTTTCCCAAAAAAAAGCATTAGTTGAAAAACTATTAGGAAAAAAAAAAAGCCAGGCTATGCTCGGCCTAACCCATTTTGTTAAGTCTCGCGCGACTGAGTTTTTTTTTTTTTTGCTGAAGTTGGGGCTCCGCCCTAATTTTCTTTGAAAAAAAATCAGACAACGCGTAGTCTGATCTTACCTAGGTTTCTGCCATTGTGATGGCTGAAAAACCAGGGCCTAAGTTTTTTTACCCAAAAACTTGTTTTTGACCTAACACACCTATAAAACATCTTAATAACTATGATAAACCTATCCGTGGCCTAAACAAAACCAAAAAATCATCCTAAAAACCAAAATTAACCTGAAACCAAAAATCAACCCGAGTTTATGTATGTTTTTCCATGAACTTCAAAGGAAATAAAAACACTTAATATGAACTCTTCTTATAAACAAAACCATTTGACACAAATATTATCCGTTTTAGTGACCTAAATCAGTGTCAACAACATGTTTTTTTCTCTACCGTCAGAATCTGACGACCTTGCTTTCTCTCTTCTCTCAACTAAGGACTAAAAAATAACAAAAATAAACTTTTATACCAAAATTAAATTTGAAAAATATCAGTGTCAACAACATATTTATCTATCTACTGCCAGAATTTGATAACCTTACTCTCTTTCTTCTCTCAACTAAGGACTAACAAATAACAAAAATAAATTTTTGTACCAAAATCAAATTTGAAAATATTGAGGTGCAAAAATTGTATAATCTATGTTATTTTTTAAGTTCGAGAATCAAAATGCATCTTTTTCAAAACTTATGGCATGTCTCCCATGTTTGACGTCTTTTTTATTTAGGTCTCCCTCTTTTTTCAATCTCATATTTTAAAACTAAATCACTGGAAAAAAAAAATGAGAACCAAATTGAAAAAACAAAAAAATTTACACAACTCATCCATAATAATTTGTGAGAGGATGAATAATAAGATCATGCAAAGTAAAAAAACCCACGCCTTTTAGTTTTATACTTAATGGTGAGCTCTCTTCTTCATTTTTAGTTCCTTCTATATAGAGATGGCAATGGGTTGTCACGGATTGGATTTTTTTTATATTTATTCTCTATTTATTATCTATTACGTAAAAAATTTAGATATTTATAAATTATTCATCAGATTTCAAATATCCATTCTTCTATTATTTATTATTCAATAAAAAAATAAAATAGTTAATATATGTGTTTGATTTCAATATTAAGATAAGTATATATTATATTGTATTAAAAAATATCTAAATATTCTACAAATATATCTATATAATATAAATATATATTTCAAATTAGATTTAAACAAGTTTCAGGTTAAGTTTAATAATATTTATATTCTATCAATTATTCATTCATCAGGTAATATAACTATCTAAAATATACCCAGGCATTAAGATCAATATACATCGGGTTAGATTAAATTGTAATCCCTACTTCCACCAGTTGTACATCCTAAATCGCTGCTCTGTTCCTATG
>Ga0307507_10009071_pt1 | contig 13405 bp, 6 predicted proteins | sample 7_EM_MG_FD_207223 | JGI IMG/M metagenome (GOLD analysis project Ga0307507, IMG submission 207223) | Populus trichocarpa ectomycorrhiza microbial communities from riparian zone in the Pacific Northwest, United States - 7_EM | ecosystem: Host-associated > Plants > Roots > Unclassified | place...
AAGGTTCAATTATGGTTACCATCTTTGTATGGTTTGTCGTCGTTATTGAGCTTGCTAGGTTTGACTTTCAAATGAATGACTTTTATTCTTACCAAAACTCCATTCCCTTCTCAGCATCTACGAGTAAGGAAGAGTAGATTAGTAGCTGAATGACCCTCTAACAAAGCTTATTTATCATGCAACTTGTCATATTAAGGCGATGATTTCATTGTTTATTGCCTTACAAAACAACATAGATTTTTATAGTGTTTTTTCTTTTTTTATTATTTAATTATTTTCTCTTGTTATTGATTTTTTTTCTTGTATATTATATTAATAGATAATTAAACTTTATAATTTATTTTAAATTATTTTTTATATGAATATGGTGGTGTAAAAAAAAAAGATGTTAATATTTGGTTTGTGATCGATGTTTCGGTTTTTTTTTTTTTTTAATAATTAAAAATGAGGGGACCAAAATTGGCCCAGACATAAATAAAGGCTTTTTTTTTTGTAATGTTCATTTAATGCTTTTTTCAAAAAAACTTGCTTTTATTTTTTTTATTTAACTTTTATATGTTTTGGTCTAAAATTTCATTTTATTTGCATCAATTTCTAAGTTTGAGAAAGAAGAGAAATTTGTCAAAAAAAAATGAAAAAAAAAAGAATTTTCATTTCATCACTTTTTAGAGTCGGTTTTTGTGTCAATGAATTTTATTTGATAACAAGATTTCTATTAAAATGTTTTTTTAGTTATTATATTGCTAAAAAAAGTAAATCAGAGTTGATAGCCGAATAAATTATGTTTGTAGTTAATTTAAAAATATTTTAAATTGGTTTTTTAATACTCTAATGATGATTATTTTGAGTTTCAAAAACTCCTAGCTTGAATTTATTTTTTAAATTCATTATCCCCCATGAAAAATCCCAATAGCAAGATTTTTGTGTGACTTCATTAGTGAAATTGCGTGTAAGAAAACCTGAACAAAGCTGGTTTATTTTGTCATCTTATACCTCTTTTATAAGTGTTTTTTTTCATGGATGACAGCATGTAAACTTTAGCAGGGAGAGAGATTATCCTGCTACTACATAGAGATTATTATAGATTACCGGAGATTTATATATTTATTAATTTCAGAATTTATAAAATTAATTAAGATATATATAAATTAATTCAGACATATATATATATATATATATGGATCTGCTGGATTTCTCATCTTCTTCATGCTGATTTTATGGTTCTTGCTACTATATAGAAATTTTTTTTTTTTATGTACTAAAAATAAATGATCACTAGATCTATTGCCCTCCTAACAATTACGTACAGTTTGGGAACACGGTGTAAACTATATTCTAAAAAACTTTTTTTGTTAAAAATTAATTTTTATGTGTGTTTTGAATCATTTTGATGTGCTGATTTCAAAAATAATTTTTTTAAAAATAAAAAAATATTATTTCGATATATTTTAGCATAAAAAATATTTTAAAAACAACCACAACCACAACCACACTAAAACCCTAATAATCCATGCAAATCAACTTTCTAGCTCTTCAATGTTATTGTTGGGTAAAAAAAACTCAAAAAGTAACTTTTGTTAAAAAACAAGTATTTCAACAATAATAACCATAATTATCATTATAAAATGTGGCTCATTAAGTTACTTGTTAATCTAGAATATGCTAGAGTCTAAGTTTATTTTTAAATTATTTATAAAATTGATCCGATCAAATTAAGTAACCCATCAATTATATTTTATTTATCAAAAACAAAATTATTTTAATTATTATTTAAAACAATATCATTTTATTAAAAATCAATATACTCGAATTAACTCACTGATTTGTGGGTTAATATGTACAATCCACAGCATAATCCTATAGCATAGTGGTTTTATATTAGAATAAAACAGCAGTAATTAATTTACAAAATAATAATAACAACAACAACGAAAATATCATAATCGTGTATATTTAATTAATTAATTAATCAATCACCTTAATTTCCTCCTAGTAAGCTGCGCTGTCTTTTTTTCGTTCGATTCCTCTCTCCCAATTTATAGCTTTGAGACAGACAGAAGAAAATTAAAAAAAAAAAACACACACACCAAAACCATCAACTCCATTACAGGAGCTTTGGCCTTTGTCTCTCTCTCTCTCTCTGTGAATTTCCGAAGAGCATAACAGAGCTGATCAGATCTCATCTCTCCAAGCCTTGATTCCATTTCTCTCCACCGGATCGGACCCAATTCAATCCAATCGGATCTCATCTTCTCTTCTTTTTAAATCCCGTAAGCATCCCCTCTATGCCTCTATTAGATTTTTTATTATTATCATTCTGCTTCCTTTTTCAAATAATTCTTCGGATCTTATTTTTACTATCCACATTAAATGTTTTTGTTCGATTTGATAATTTATAAGTTATTATCTGATGATTTTTTTTTATTTTTTACAAAATAAAATTGTTTCTATTTAAATTCAATTTTCCTTCCGAAAACCTAATCTGTAATTTTTGTTGTTTTGACAGTTTCTTCTTCGTCGATTCGATTTCGGACGGCTGGTAAAGAGTGAAATCGACAGTACTGCCCTTCAACTCGTCCTCCGACAATGAAGAAGGCCTTTGATCAAACTGTCAGGGACATGTAAGTCTGCTTCGTAGCTGTCTTTGATTGTATCCACTTGGTTCGGCTCATTTCATGTGCTTTCTACGCCATTTACTTACGTTGTATTCTGTTTTTTTTTATATATAATTTTGTTTTTTTACAGCAAGAGAGAGGTTAATAAGAAAGTGCTCAAAGTTCCTTCGATAGAACAGAAGGTAAAATCTTCTCTTGCTCTTTTGAAAATGTGAAAGCTTTAAGTGGGGTCGAGCCGATTCATTTTGATGTTATTCTGTGATGTTGTAGTTCGAACTTGTATGTCGATGATAATTATAATGATTTAAAGCTTATTTGTGTGCGAATTGGTTTTTAGATTGCGTTCAAAAGCAATGGCATTTGATGTTATTATGTGAATACTAACTTAAGTGGCATCGTGACAATTCATTTTGATGTTATTATGTGATGTTGTAGTTCGAACTTGTATGTCGATGATAATTATAATGATTTAAAGCTTATTTGTGTGCGAATTGGTTTTTAGATTGTGTTCAAAAGCAATGACATTTGATTTTAGGAGTTAGTGGAAGAGATTTTATGGAATAAAATTTGTCCATTTTTTTTTTGTTTCAGGTTCTTGATGCTACCAGTAATGAGCCTTGGGGTCCGCATGGAACACTTCTTGCAGATATTGCACAGGCATCTAGAAATTAGTGAGCTTGATTGATTTTTCTTGTGGATGCTTTCCAGTGCTTGTTTTCGTATAGAGGAATTCATTTTTAAACATCTCGTGCAGTCATGAATATCAGATGATCATGGCAGTTTTATGGAAACGGCTTAATGATACCGGCAGGAATTGGCGGCATGTCTACAAGGTCTGCTTTGTCTTTGATGGATTTGGTTGATGAATGGTGTATGCTTATGCTTCTTCAAAATGTAGATAATATAATGGTTTGATTTTTTTGACCTGTCATTAGTTGGATGTGTGCTCTTTAGTTTCTTTATGAATATGTACATTACTAAATGACGTGTATCATGTATCGTGAGCACGTGCAATATTTATTTCAAGAAATGGTACTGTAACAAGAGACTGAAAACTAAGTGTGTTGGGTTTCAGGCGTTGACTGTTTTGGAATATCTGGTTGCTCATGGATCAGAGCGTGTCATAGATGAGATAAGGGAACATTCATATCAAATATCGGTAATTTTCTGTTCCTTAATTCTGCTGGCAATGAGATGTGTGTTTCGTGCTTCTTTGATCACCTGTAATAATATTTTTCTTCTACTATGTTGCAGACATTGTCAAATTTCCAATATATTGACTCCAGTGGAAAGGACCAGGGTAATAATGTCAGGAAGAAATCCCAGAGTCTTGTGGCCCTGGTGAATGATAAAGAAAGGATAATTGAAGTTAGACAGAAGGCTGCTGCTAACAGGGACAAGTAAGTTTTCTCTTGAACCCAGTTGACAGTTATTTGAATACTTTATTGTGATGCATTTTGAATATGCTATTTTTTTTTTTTTTAACTTCATGATTTATGTCATGGTGGCATCAGAAAATGCTTGATTTTTAAGGATATCTAGTTTGCAAAACAATTTCTATTTCAGAACACAAACATGTGATTGAATAGAAAGATAACCCTTTTCCAGAAGGATTCCCTGATAATTGTTGACATTTACCATTGTATTTTAACTCTTTGTTTGGTAGGTTTCGCACATCTCCTGGTGGAATGTATAGACCTGGCTCTTATTCAAGTACAGGGGGGTATGATGACGATGGTCGCTATAAGGATGAGGATCGAAATGGATATGGTTATGGCAAAGAAAGAGAATACAATTATAGGGATGATGACCGGTATGGTAAATACGGGGATTCGTATGGTCGTGATGCTGATCGTTACGGTGAAGAACGGTATGGCAGAGATGGATATAGGGATGATGACTATCAGGGAAGAAGTCGAAGCATTGATGGTTATGGGTCAAGAAGCAGGAGCTCCGACAGAGATAGAGATCGGGCTTTTGATGACGATGGTCAATCCTCATCTCGGTAACTGTTCTGAATTCTTTATAGGGTTCTTTATTACTTTTGATCAATCATAACAGACCTTCCGCGGGACAATCCTTGTCTCAGTGAAATGGTCATTTGTAACTTACCTTTTGTAGTTAGGAAAGAACCATATTGATCTTGGGGTTATGTCTGATTTTTAATCTTTTCATCTTGAATTATTTCATAAGTTAATTTGGCTATTAAATTAAACATGGAGAAAGCAAGTTTATGATAATCAAATGGAGGGTGCTGGTGTTGGGAAAGTCTATATAAGAAATAATTTTGGAAAAAAAGTATCCTTTTAAAAAAGAGCAAAATGAAATGGCCCCAACTTGATGCGTGAGAAAGAAGATCCATTGAATTGTACCATGTTAAAGATGTCTGAAAAAGTGAACATGCTTCTCTCTGAACTTCTGTTTTCCCTTATATGTCTTTATTATATGTAGACCTGAAAATCATGTTTGAGCTTTTTGTCATTTTCTGCAGCGGCAGTGGTGCTAGAGCTGATGATCGGGCTCAGGATGGAAGGTAAATTTCATTTCATGTTTTCTTAATTGCTGCTTTAGTTGTATAAAGGTCGATCAATGATGTAAAACTGAAATGATAATGTCTCACCACTGCCAGGCGGCTTGAGCGAAAACCTTCCGAGCAAAATATTGGTGGTCCTCCCAGCTATGAAGAAACTATAAGTGAATCCCGAAGCCCTGCTCACAGTGAAAGGTATTGATTTTGTACAACTGATATGTAGTATGATTCTGATCTTTATCACTTTGACTTATCTGGTTAATTTTGATCAATTCTTGATGAAAGGAATGGGGAAACTTTAGCAGCACCTGCTCCTGGAGCTTCTCCACCTCCAAGCAATCCTGGACAAGCAAACACTTTTGATGTGAGGTCTCCATCTCCTGCAGACCGGGAAATTGAGGTGGCTGATGAATTTGATCCACGTGGTCCTGTTTCAGGTACACTAATTCGTGTATTTCTGCTTGTTTGCTAATGTCAATGTTCTTGTGTTGTACTGTATTGCACAGTCCTTCGCTTGCATCTGAAATCTTGCTGCATATGTTGAGATGGAGTTGCCTAATAAGGGGGGTGCTGGCTGGGGTGTTAATCCATGTTGGACTTAAGTTTGCAAGGTGGTCTTTGAACTAAGCAAAGTGACTATCAAAATGAGTGTGATACTCGTTTATTTGCTGATGTTAAGAGTTGCATTGCAAGTGAGATGAAAAAAATAAGTGCTCAGGCTATTCTCTGAAGTGTCTGTCTGTCTATTTGTGGGGGTGCATATGTTCTTAATGGTGAGGTGTTTGTGTCCACATGTTCAGTGTCTGCATGAACTTGAGTTCTAAGTAGAACCAAAATTATCGCTGGAGCTCAGTTCCCTTAAATGCTTTGGTTCTATGAAAAAATGGCATGTTAGACCCATCATGACACGGCCACTTTCCTGTGTGGCACTCATGTGGACAACTGCAGAATTCAGCTTCGTTTACTAAAATATCTAAGCAATTATTGCATTGCAATGCATGATGATCCGTAAAAAAATGCCTATGAGGATCCCTTCATGTGATGTTCCACCATGGTTGGTGATAGGGTGGAATTTGATGTATTTGTGGGGAAAAATAGGAAATTTTATGAGGCACTTAGATTGGCCTTTTTGGTACTGCTGCAGCTTTTGCAATAAACATCAACATCCATCATTATTGGAAATTGATGCTTTTCATTTTTCTCATGACAGCTTCCCCCACAGCAACATCTGTTCCAACTGCCTCTGCTTTCCCTACCACCTCAAACAATGCTGAAATGGATTTACTCGGCTCTTTATCAGATGTTTTTGCTCCAAATCCATTGGCCATTGTGCCAGTCACTTCTGCAACATCATCCTCTGAAGCTGATGCCCAGGCAAACTTTTCTGGATCCACTTTTGCTTCAACACAATCAGCCTCTAATATTATGAACCAGGTGAGCATAACTTTGTGGTTGAGGATTGGAGTCTCTAAATTTTTTTCTTGTAAACCAAAAATTCCATATTTCTTGAGTTGATCATTTATACAAGTTTTATAAATTTGTTGTGGTTAAGGAGCACCAGACAACACAACCAAACACCCCTCAATTCCATTATGCATTCTGAATATTGCTTATTACAATTATTTTTAAAGAAAATTCTTATGGGAATTATTACTAAAGAGAGTATTGCTGCTAAAGTTTGCACATTTATTTGCCGCTACATGGACTCATGTGCTGTTGTCAAGTTCCATTGTTTGGAATGTCACGCAATTCCCATAGCTGTACAAAATTGTCAGGCAGTGGTAAACTAAGTTGAAGGGTTTAGTAATAAAAAAAAGAAGTGTGTTTTGGAGCATAGCCCAACAAAAAAAAACGTCATATTCATTTGAAATTTGGAATATATCTCTTAGGGATGTGGAGACTAGATCTAGATGCTTGAATAGGTTGAATATTGGCCTTGGTCACAAACCTCCTGCTTTTTAATTGTCTCATAATAGGAGGGATGAAGATCGCATTTTCTGCAAACCACCATCCTTCCCTCACCTAATATGTGGTTTTTATCTCTTAATTATAATCTTTAGTATCAAGATGTAGGTGATGGAGCATAGCAATTGTGATATAAAATGACATTTCCTTGATGCAGGCTTTCGAAGATCCATTTGGTGATAATCCTTTTAAAGCTACTCCTACAGACAATTTCTCAGCCCAACAGCCAACTGCTTCGGCTGCCCCTTTCCAGCCTACTATGAATCAAAATGCTGAAATGCCCCATGCAGCTGCACCACCAAATGGTGATGCGTTCTCTGACATGACTTATTCAGCACCCAATGTTCAACCTCCTTCAACAAACTCACACTTTTTTCCTCAAGAAATGTCAAGTTCTCATCCAGAAACTGATATTCTGGCAGACATTCTCCCATCATCCGGTCCTTCTGCTGCAGCCTCACAGGCAGGTTTTTCATTTCCTTCTGGCCAACCTCCACAGTCAGGGGCTAGCATGTACGGGAACTTCAATCCACCAGCAGGGAATATGGTACCGCCAGCAGTTCCACACATGGCTCCTCAGACCCAACAATTAAGCAGTGCAAACTTCCTTCCACAGGGAGGATTCCCAGCTACTAACCCTTCCAACATGGCTCTACAACCTCCAGCTGGACCAGTGGCACATTTTAACAATGGAAACTTTCCACAACAAGGTTCTGCAGCCCCAGTTGTCCCTCAATTTTCTCACCATACACTGACTGGATCAACCCCACAATTTAACAGTGGAAACTTTCACCCACAACGTGGCTCTACAGTCCCAGTTTCTTCACAATTTACTTACCAAACTCCAACCGCTTCATCTCCTCAACAGAAAGATGTCCTGGGTAATTTGTTTTCTCAAGGATCGAACTCTTCCATGTCATCTCAGACAGCTCTTCCATCTTCAACAGGGTCGCTTGCTATAGTTCCTCTACCATCCAAAGACAAATTTGAGACCAAGTCAACAGTGTGGGCAGATACTATGAGTAGAGGGCTGGTCAATTTGAATATTTCTGGACGTGAGTATATTCAATACTTGAAAGTTATCCAAATTTGTTAAATGGTCTTTTGGTTGTGAAATCGTAATTTATTTGTACACTTGGTTTTTACCTTCTTTTTTTTTATCATATGCAGCTAAAACCAATCCATTGGCTGACATTGGAGTTGATTTTGATGCCCTTAATCGCAAGGAAAAGAGAATGGAAAAACAGCCCATGACTCCAGTTACATCTACTGTCACCATGGGCAAAGCTATGGGGTCTGGTACTGGGATGGGCCGAGCTGGTGCAGGTGTTCTCAGCCCACCTCCAAACCCTATGATTGGTTCTGGTATGGGAATGGGTGTGGGTGCGGGCGTGAATATGGGCATTGGTATGGGTGGTCGTCCTGGTTCAGGCATTGGCATGGGAGGTTATGGAGGAGTGCACCAGCCCGTGGGTGTGGGTGTGGGTGTGGGAATGGGGATGATGAACATGGGAATGATGCCAGGTGGCCAGATGCCTCCTGGATCAGCCATGCCTGGTGGCTATAACCCCATGATGGGTTCTGGTGGTTACACTCCCCAACAACATTATGGCGGATATCGATGAGATGGATCAACCGTACTGAAGGGCAACGAATACCTGTTGATTTTTGGAGGTAAAAGGGGATGGCATTGCTAACCCCAAGTGCTACCATTGCCATGCTCGTTCTTTCCTGTCCCCATGGGGTCTCTTAAAGATGTATTTGTCTTGAAGATGTATTTTTGTTTGATAGTCATAATATTCCTATACAAATCTTGATGTGATTATGTGTATTCATCATCCTTATATCTCGCCATTGGTTGCATTATCATTCATTTTGAGCCAGAATATATTGATTAGTTGCGTCGCTGACTCGGCTGTTGTGAATTTGTAATACGGTGAAGATAACCCTTCTCAGGCTGTCTTCACCCCCTTCTCCTCTCACGGAGCATATATACATTTTTTTGTAACTCATCAGGGATTTTATACTATGCTTGGTTACCGAATGATCAATAAATCTCAGAATTCATTTTTTTTTTTTTTTTTTTTTTTGCAATGATTGTGGTGTGAATGTCTAAATTATTGATGCAGGGGGAAGACAGGTGGAGTAAGGATAGTGTCATCGTCTGGTGATTTGAATCTGTTGAGAAATCATCTTGTGAACTCGTATCAATAAAAACAGTCGTAGCATACGCCATGCTGGATGCAATTATCTCATGTAATATACCTTTGACTAGTGCAAGTGGATTGCTGTGTATCAGGCAAGCTAGTTCGAATAACAGGTGCATGCGCAGCACGACTTCGAGGCTTTACAAGATATGCAGAAACACAACTAGGCTGAGAGAGGATCAGCTTATAGGCTCGATGGCCTGTGGGCTTAGAGATGTTATAACATGGGTAGCTGGAGATAGTTTTCGGCAGTTACTGGCTTTTTTTTCAACTGTCTAGATTTGATTAGATCTGTCCGGGAGAGTTTTCCATGTAATTTTTGTATTGTTTTGTAATAAATAAAGGTCAAAGTTGTGTAGCATAACAGGAGAAGATACAAGGCATAATCTTGAAAGTTAAATACAACCAATGATGTGAGGAATATCGCTATAACATAGTTATATTGCTATAATTAATTCATATAACATGGGTCAATCTATCTTTCTGGAACCTTGACTGTTTTTTTTCTTTTCTTTTCTTGATCCTTGGATTCATAGTTTTTCTTTAAAAAAAAAAACATGTTTTGGGTTGATTGACCGACCTGCAAGGCAACTTATCAAACTTGCAATCTATTGAAATCGAATCTCAATAAGAAGCAATTGATACCTAAAAAGCAGCAAAATGAGGAACAATATTATAACTTAAAAATTAAAAATAAAAATTAGAGGTAGAAAATATTGGGGCCAAAACACCTCAAAACGCCCCTGACCTTTCCAGATTGCTTGTCAATTCACTTTAATTAGCAGTTTCAACATGCTTCACAAATGATTGGATACTCATTTCAGTTTTGTCTCCCTTCTGATAAACTATAGGGGCATCGCAACCACCTCCCTGAGATCTTTTTGCAGTACCTCAATCTTTACAATTTATCAAGTGTCTGTGTTTCAGTCCAAACCCTACATATAATCATCTTTAGCAAACCTGCATTCTGTTTCTTGGTATTTGTCTTGAGGCACGTAGGGCTTCTCTGCAAGATGGAGAACTAGGCTCAGGACGGAAAAAAACAAGCAATATTAAATCTGTCTCGAAGAATGGCAAGAGTTATGTTTATCTGCAGCTAAAGATACCTTCTCTATTCAACTTGTGAAAAATTATTCTAGAAATACTTGAATCCTGTCACCAACGGTATCATTAAAATCTAACAAGAGCTTGCCTCCTACTTCCTCAGCTGCATCATCCAAGAGTCCTTTAATGTTCACACCTCCCAAAGCTGTGTACCAAATATGCGCACCACTTTAACCTTTTCACAACCTTCAAATCTATATAGCAATTTTTATTAGTTTATTGAATGCAGAAAGTACCTGGAACTATATTTGTGATCCCCTCCAAGAACCCAGCCTGCAAAGAATACAAAGAAAAAGAGAATGAATTGTTTAATCACTCCTTGTTTTGCTGAAACAAAAACGAAAGACCAGTACTCTCTTGTTTCATGAAACAAACTCTTGGATGTCTTGCTGGTGATGTGAGAGATTATAGTATTTACAAATCATAATAATGATTGCAGAATAATGGAAGCATTACTTTAAAAGGCAAAAACAAAGATAAAATATGTTGCCAAAAATAAAAAAACGAACTTGTCCCATATGCTTCCAGAAAGAAAAGGGGAAAAAAAATTGTAAACTGTATGCATTTTACTGATGACTGGGAGAGATGGGATGGTGAACTGGCATCACCACTCCATGCATTTTACTCGTACCTCATTTGTTCATTTGACAATGTATTTCTTCGTAAAATATTTATAGAGAGTTTAGGATGTATAATGTACAATTAGATATCAAAGCTTAGAGATAAGAATCCATGACGAATGCATTCCAGCTGCTACTGAATCAGCGTAAGGAGATGCCGATGAGGGTACAATAGAGAAAAGAATGAGCTTTTTAATTAAATAACAGGGCATCATTTTATGTTGTATGCAACTCCATCTTGCACCAATTATTGACGTATGCAAGAAAGATCATTCAATGAGAGGCATGATATATAAGAAATGCAGTAATTGATCAAAGGGACATTTTTTCAGGCATTAACACAATGCATCATATTATTTTACATGCAACTCCACAAGTTCCTTAAGCATGAACAAATGAAAGGAGATTTCAGCATGGTAGGTAGTTGGCCACAAATTTACTATATGTGAATGACTTGCAGTTTCTTTTTGCATAATTAGTATTTATTTCAGTGATAAGGAAGAGCGTCATCCATAAATTGTCAAAGATCTGGACAGATGATATCAGTAATGGTTTCAGTCAAATGGAATGAGGGAAACAAATGCATACGAAGAGAAAGGAAAGAATTAAAACATTTTATGATATCTTTAAATCATATGTGAAGCAATAAATGTTGATCAAGTACATTGGTGAGATGGTGAAGTGTGCTGGATATAAAACTAAACTAAGTCTCCTGTGCAAACTAGCAGGGTTGGCAACATAGATCATTTCAGTAAAACACTAGCAATGCCTTTCTTTTAATAGGAAAAACAATCTCACCAAGTAGGTTCATTTACTGAAGAAGCAGTGCATTTTAGTCCACAGGGTTTCAAGCATTGGCATCCGCCGGGAAGTGACCAATATAATCCATCATGAAATGTAGTGGTAACTTAAAAATCCATCATGTGATTCTCTATGTAACAGTAGAATTCATATTTAAACCATGAAATACTTGATAATTTAAAAAATGTAAGATGGCAATGCTTTATGATCAGGTTTTATAAGCTGGGGTATGCACTTAGTGGTGTGATTAGGTCAGATGGAGCACAGTTAGATGTTAGCTACATTAGAAGAGGACTTACTGGAATCCTAACATCAAGTTTTTCAAATCCATCTCTTCCAGTTATTTTGACTCTCAATGTTCGAGACCAGATCCCAGAAAAAGGACCTCTTGAATTATCTGCACCATAGCCACCGTATACTTCTGGAGTGATCACTTCAACAACAGGATCTTGAGGACTCTGACTTCTTTGCTCTGTATCATCTGAAGTCCTCCGTTGTATGCCATAAACATTACTGCTTGCTGATGAATGAATAACATATTTTATTAAGAGTTAGAAACAGGGAAGTAGCAATTGTGTAACTTGGATTCTTACAGGAAAGTTGGTGAACAAGAAAAATCAACAAGCACATATTAAAGCTTGATTTAGAAACAACCAAGACAGCAGCATACACTCAAAAGTTTGGAAAAAAGTCTTTGGGAACCATCCAAGCAAAGTAAAAAACCAACAAACTGTACTATAAGCAAAAATAGCTCAGGAGCATGGTTAAACAACTAGCTGCAGTTGATCTCCTTAAACTAGAAAAGACAATTTAGTTCAGTTTTAGTTTCAACCCCTAACTGTCTCAACATCAGCCTGTTAGGTCATTTGTTGCGGTTCCAAAAGATCCCATTTGCATTTGCTGCTTCTGGGATTACACTGGAGAGGTGATGTTAGGGCACACATAGTTCTTAGGCAGGTTAAACAAGTATATAGGCCTCTCCTAGTAGTGGATTAATCATTTGGGTTGAAAAATCTTATCAAACAGACAATTGTATTCACAAATAACTTATCCAAGCAGACAATTGTGTTCACAAATAACCAATAAGTTAAGTTTTTAAAAGACAGGAAAGGCCAGAGAGCAAAACTGTACCTTGTAATTTTTGGATATTTGCATTCCCAATGGATTTATTTTCCAGCAATCAAGAATCAATTAGCAGAAGCCTTTTTTTATGTGGGTGATGTGACAAAATTATATAGATCCACCTAAAAGTATTCCAAATGTTTCATGCCTCCTCATCATGCAACCAATGGTATTAAGGCCCTTGCTAATGGAGCAAATCACATGATGCTTAAAAAGAAAAAAAAAATTGTGACTGGAATGCAAATGGCCAAAATCACACGGTCCATTTTTGCATTTTCTCCAAGAGAAAGAAAAGGTGTAGGTAACAAGGTTTAATGGTCAGAACCAAAGTTGCCCAATCTCTTGAATCGATAACATAGTAAACAGTACAAACACAAATGGGAATCTCTAGGTGTTACGTTCAAATCTCACTCACCTCTCTGCCTAGCCATTTGACTGCTG